>Ga0222716_10000707_pt1 | contig 28834 bp, 39 predicted proteins | sample C33_13DmetaG_FD_165044 | JGI IMG/M metagenome (GOLD analysis project Ga0222716, IMG submission 165044) | Estuarine water microbial communities from San Francisco Bay, California, United States - C33_13D | ecosystem: Environmental > Aquatic > Marine > Unclassified | place: USA: California... | reverse complement strand
CTGTATTCAAGTAGGTATAAATTAAATCTGTTATTTTTTCTTCTTGAAAAAAATCGTGTCTAAAATCAATATTACTTAATACGTTGTTATTTAAAATTTGAAAATATGTGTTATTTTTTAATACAATCGTAGAATTATATTCATTTGTTGATGAATAAAGATTAATACCTAAACTTTCGATTTCACGATGCATAAAATATTTTATTTTTTTATTATGTTTTTTACAAATTATACTTGCTGCTATATTTCGCACAATTTGATTACATAATCTACCGCCCCCACCAGTAATTGAACAAGTAATTTTGTTCATTTATAATTATATATAAATATTAATTATTCCATTTAAACTTAATGATAAAAATATGTATAAAATTTTTATGCAGACTGAACCTAGGAGTTTACAAAATGAAATGCTTAATAATATAAAAAATAATTATAAGTTATTTGATCTAATACTTGCTCACGATGAAAAATTATTATCTCTTCCAAACAGTATTTTATTTCAACCATTAAAAAAATATTTTTGGCTACAGCCTCCTATTTACTCTAATATAAGTAATTTTTTTCATCAACAATATCCTTCTTATTGTGGTAATAAAAAACTTGAATATAAAAATAAAAAATTTTTAATTACAATGCTTTGTGGTCATAAAACCACTGGTTTTGGTAATAGATTGAGAATAAAGTGTTGGAATAAACAAAACGAAATTGGAGTATTTAAGAGATTTTACCGTTCCCATACTATGGGAACAGCTAAAATCTTCAGTGATAATATTACTACATTACATAAATATGATAAATCAGAAATGTTTATCGATAGTATGTTTCACGTAGCAATTGAAAATAGCTCTCACAAAAATTATTTTACAGAGAAATTGAATGATTGTATTTTAACTCATACTATTCCTATATATTGGGGATGTCCAAATATATCTGAATTTTATAATACAGATGGTTTTATTTTATTTAAGGATGAAAATGATTTTATAACAAAAATCAATAATCTCACCCCAGATTATTATTATTCAAAATTAAAGATTATACAAGAAAATTACGAAAGATTTATAAATCTTAAAGATACAGAATATGTATTAAAAGATATTTTAAGTGAAAACTTATAACTTTATAATATTTTAGAAGGATATAAAATTCTGGTTCCAGCAAATTTATTAAATGGCGCATTATTAAAATCAATCATATTATAGTGATTTCCTAAAATTTTTTGGAAATCTTCTAATTTCCATTTCCAAATATTAAAATAGTGATGCTCACTGAAACCATTATCTAAAACATAAATAGTTGTTTTTTTCATTCTAGGTATACATTTTAAAAATATTTCTTCTCTATTTCTATTTCTTAATGATGCTCCTATATCAACTACACATACATCATAATAATCTTGTTTTAGACTTGATATATTAGATATTAATTCATTTTGCGAAGATACATAATGATAATTAATTTTATCACTGGGATTTTTTTCTTTTAACAATTCGTACCATTTTTCATCTGCTTCAAATGTATCAATACTACTAAATATTTTACTAAAAAATAAGGTTGACCCACCAGAACCAAATTCTAAACAATTATAATTAGATTTTAAATTATTTAACCAAACTATAGCTTCTGCATCCATCCATGGTAATTCAAGTTCATAGCATCTTTCTCCCTGAACGAATTCTTTTGTATTTTTCATATAAGAAATTTGTTCATCATTGAATGTTATTTGGTTCATCTCTATAATATTATATATATTTAATATAAATGAACATTATTACAGGTGAAAAAATCCAAAATTTATGTGATTATTATATTGGATCAATTAGTGATTTCAATTTCAATCCTAATATAAAAAATCAAGTTAGTAAGCAAATAAATATTGATAACTATAATATAGAAAATATAAAAAAACTAAATATAAAAAATATATTTTGTTATACACATATTATTGATGGACAAATGGCTAATTTTTCCCAACAAAAATATAAAGATAATTTACTAAATATATTAATAAATATTTCTACTCCATTTAATATTATTTTTCATAACTCGGATGGTTGTTTTTTTTCTTGTCATACAGAATTATTAAAAATTTCTAATCTCAAAAAAATTTATACCCAAAATTTATCAATAGAACCAGAAGAAAGAATTATTCCTTTACCAATTGGAATTGCTAATAGTATGTGGCGTCACGGTAATTTAAATATATGGAATCAAATATTAAAAAATAGTAGTTTAGATAATAAACCTAACTACATCTATTTTAATTTTAATATTAGTACAAATAGTACTAAAAGAAAACTATGTTATGATATAATTACGTCTAAAAATATACCAAATATACCTAATACTGATTATTTGAATTACCTAACTATTTTATCTTCCTATAAATTTGCAATTTGTCCTGAAGGAAATGGACTAGATACACACCGTTTTTGGGAATGTCTTTATTTAAAAGTGATTCCTATTTGTTTAAAAAATTATATAACCGAATATTACAGTAAGATTTTTCCTATTGTGTTACTAGATGATTGGACTGAATTAAATATAGAAAAAATCAATAAAATATTTGAACATGCCAATTGGGATAATTATGATAAGTTAAATTTGGATAATTATTATATATAAAATATATAATATTATGAATTGTTTATTTTTTTGTGTATTTTATCAAGAAAAATACGTAGATATGTTATTTTTTCTATTAGAAAGTACATTTATCTATGCAAATATGGACGAGAATACTTGTATATTGATTTATACCTCCACCGATTTTATGAATAAAATAAAAAAAAGTCATTTATTTTGCGAAGAAAAAATAAAATTTGAAATAAATGATAGTTATAATAGTTTAGATAAAGCTTGTAAAGCAAGATTAGACATATTTGAACTACCTTCCATTCATCTATATGATAAAATACTTTATTTAGATATAGATATCATCATAAAAGACGATATTAATAAAGTATTTAATGTTTGTAAAGAAGATATTTTGTATGTATTAGAAGAAGGAACAATAAATGCATCAATAAATGGTAGAGAAGATTATTGGGGGAAAACATTATTTGGAAATGAAATAGATAATTATGACGATAAAAGCGCTTTCACCAGTGGGATATTATTGTTTAAAAATTGCAAAAACATAAAACTTTTGTTTCATAACATAAAAGAAGATATGAAAAAAAGAAAACATACTTTTCATGATCAACCGTTTATAATATATAATGCCTTTAAATATAATTTATATAATAATAAGATATTAAAATCACTTGTCGTGAGAATTTATGATACTAATTTTGATAGTATTCATAGTAATAAGGTCATTTATCACTTTGCGGGTGGACCAGGTGTATATCAAAATAAGATAAAAAATATGAGAACTTTTTTGAATCAAATAAAAGACTTTACCATAAATAGTAATATTCAAAAGGCAAAAGAATATATTAATACAAATTTAATTCCAATTATCCATAATAGTGGTGAAAAACTAGAGGGAAATATTTTTATGATTCATCATACTACCCAGTATACAAATGTTTTTTTAAATAAAGTAAAAAATATAAGTAATGTGGTATTAAATAAAAATATAAAAGAAGTAATGGAAATAGGTTTTAATTCTGGATTCTCTAGTTTATTAATGCTGATATCCAATCCAAATATTCACATTTCATGCTTTGATTTAGGAGAACATAAATATACTCGTCCTTGTTATGAAAAATTAAAAGAAACGTTTGGGAAAAGGATTGATATAACAATCGGAGATAGTACAGAAACATTACAACATGTTCACAATAAATATGATTTAATTCATATAGATGGAGGAAATTCGGATAAAGTAGCAACTAGTGATATTCATAATTCTTATAGATTATCCAGAAAAGGAACCATATTAATTATGGATGATTATGATTTCAGTAATTTACATAAAATTTGGGATTTTTTTGTAGACTATTATAAACTAACATCATTGAATATAACTCTATATAATTCACCACACCATGATGTGAAATGTATAAATGAAAAAAAGAATGAATAAAATATATAATTCAATATTGGACGTTTCTTCACAAATAAATAAGAAAAAAGTGGACAAATATCTTTGGTAACAAAGTATTTATGGCAAATATTTTATGAAATAGGAATAGAATGATATCAATGAAAATCACATATACAACCAATAAAACTTTGCAAATGTTGAATTTTCATAATAATATATATGTTAAATGTTTTGACGTTCTTGTGGTAGGTCATCTTATATGCGGTAGTGGTTTTTATGTGTACTATTTAAGTTTACTTGGTATAAATACCGTTTATGAAGTAGATGGGGATTATTTAAAATGGACGAAATATCAAGGGTTATCATAATGGGTAATGACAATTGTTAATGAAAAAAATGATGAAATAAAACCATCATATGGTCAGTTTGGAAACGATGTTAATGCGAATATAAGATAAAAATAAATAAAATTTAAATAATTATTCTGGTAATTTATTAAAGGGTAATCGCATCATATCTATTTTGGTATTAATTATTAATTAATGAAGGTTATTTTACTTCAGAATAGAACATGATTTAAATAAATTAACTAATTATTTAAAAGATAATCTTAAACAATAATTAAATGATTTAAAAATGAAAATATTAATAATAAGGTAAATAAAAAAAGTAATAATATAATTAAAAAGAAGATTTTTCAAAAGTGAATAAAAAGTTAATGACTGATCTAAATAATTTTTGTATTAAATATGGATATCCAACCTTTGAAGAATATTATTTAAAATATATGGTTACATTTTTGAATTTATAAATAAACAATTAAATTCTGACCACCCTTTAATATTATCCGGTGGTATATTATTACCATATTTATCACTTACAATATATTTAAATCCATTCCGAGACAATAACACATATAATTCTTTGAAATTACAACCACCTTTATATGTTGATACTACACAGGTTTCTGTAATTATATATTTTACATTTTGTAATAATGGACCTAACGACTTCAAAGCATTTAATTCATATCCTTGTAAGTCCATAGCAATTAGGTCGATGTTTGTTATATTGTTGTTATTACAAAACGTGTCTAGACGTATGGAATCTACTGTAATTTTTTTTTGGACTGAACTTCTATCTCTATCTGGGTCATTTTTATTGCGATTTGAAAAGTCTATCTCATATATTGATGATGCTCCACAATTATCCATTAAATTTTCATCAACCATCATAAAAGATATTGATCCATTTTCTAATGAAACCGCTTTGGGTATAATATTAACCTTATCCTTTACTATATCGGGTAATGTATTATACAATTTATTGCATTTTTCTATACATACAGGATTACATTCAAATGAATAAAGTTTATTAGTGGTACTATATTCATTTAACATAGCAATACTATCAATAAGATCTCTTGAACCTATTTCAAAAATAGTTAAAATATTTTCATATGAAATATATTTTGTAAAAATAGGATTCGTGTAGGTACTCATTATTATATATATATTACACAAATTTCTTTAAATCTTTACAATGTATATGTAAATTTACAATAGGATATTCCTTATTATTGACAACTATATAAGGATTTTTTTTATTATTCTCATTTTTCCAAATAAATGTATATTTTGAATAATCTATTACACAGGTTTCATTGACAAATCCTCTAGTATCACCAGCATTATTTCTTGGATCAACCCCACCTAAATATTGTCCAATTGCCGCTGCGTCAAATATTGCTTCGTAATAATTAAAATTTTTTGTTATCATATGTGTTACATCATTTTTATTATTTTCTATAAATATTGGTAATGTATCTATCCATTCGCCCAACGCATAATAACAATTTGAAAAGTTTTGCATATCATTTAAGGATGGGTTAAATATATCTAAACATTTTTTTAATATATTATGATTAGGAATAAACATTAATCCAGGAATACATCTATTTTTAGAATCCATAGTTAATAATAGTTTATTTGTATTGTGAAAATTATCTATTTTTTTATATATTAATACATCATTTTCAATATGAATTATATTGGTTATATTATATTGTTTCATATATTCATATAGTGCTACAAATCTATAAGAAGTCAATTTCCAAAATCCATTTCTAAAAGTATTACACATAGTAGAAATAACATTTACATAATCATCTATTAAATCTTCTATATTTATTACATAATTATCTTTGAATAAATGATTAAACTTTTTATCTGTTATAATTATTATATCACTATAACCTTGTTTTTTTAAATGTTTAATATTGTCAAATATATAAGATTGTAAATTATTCAACATAACTAATACAATTTTCATTATACAACTATAAATAACTATTTATATTAATTTATGTATAATATCCATTCTAATTCTGTGCCATTTGTCTCGACCACCTTCACCGCCATTATGAGTGACTTGATTATCGTGTAATCTATAATGTAATAAAACCTCAGGAAAATTATAAATAAATCCATATGTTTTTAACATACGTAATTCCATTTCAAAATCTTCACACATTTGTTTTAAAGTAGGGTCATAATTACCTATTTCCAACATAGAAGATTTTCGAAAACATAAACTTGGATGATTTAGAATCCAGTGCTTAGGGTTTTCTTTGTAATTTTTCCATAAAATAGAAGGATGATTGGTTATACCCTTGTTATTTTTTTTGTCATCAAACATTTGTACTTGACCGCCACACATATGAATATCTTTATAGTTTGTCATATAATTGAATTGTTTTTCTATACGATTGGGTACCATAATATCATCGCTATCCATTTTAATAATTATGTCGTGACTACATAGTAGTACTCCTTTATTCAATGTAAATCCCAATCCTCGATTGATATCATTTTCGGAATAAACTACTTTGGTAAATCGTGTTGTTTTTTCAAAGCGGTCTAAAGCGTGTTTTAGAATCTTTGTATGGAGAACATCTGAACCATCGTTAATCCAAACCAATTCCATATGAAAACACCCTTCTTGATGTTTTATAGAGTCTAAACATTCTTTCAAATAAATAGCTTTTGTATTTAAACTACATACTAATATGGAGACATAGTCGTTAGGACATTGAAATTGTTTTGGTAAATACATTTGGTTCATTTGTTCATAATTTTTTTTGGTAGATCCCCATTCTTGATACGCATAAATTTTTCCGTGTCCTTTGTATTCTGCTCCAGTACAATGAACCGGTAAAAAACTATACGATGGGAATATAGTCATATCATTATATTTACCACTATTATACATTCGCGTTAATAATCCTGGTCCCACAATTTGCCAAGCCATTAACCCAGTTTTATTATAATCTACACAGTTTTGTTTGATCCATTCTATGGCTTCTTTGACCAGAGGATGTTTGGGTGGAAACCCCATTGTTCCATTAGCAATCAAACCATTTCGTAATGTTTCGTGTTCCCATCCAGCAAAGCATTACAATTCATTAATATGTCGTCTATTTTATCGACACAAATGGAGTCTGCGTCTAAAAATATACCCCCATATTCATACAAAATTTCCCATCGAATAATATCAGCTTGTCCACATATTTCCTTCATTTCAGCAATTCGATGTTTACATTCCAATATTATTTTGGATTGTATAAGACGTTCATCCCATCGTATATATTCAAAATCAGGATTCATTTTTTTCCACGTATCCATATGATTAGAAGGAGGTGGTTTTGGACCAATCCATAATTGGTGAATAATCTTAGGTATAGTCATTTATATTATTATAAAGGACTATTTAAATAGTAACATATTATGTGTATTCTATATTGAATATATTATGTATTGGTCTTTTTTTATCATTATCTTTACAATAAATTAGTTATTGTTTTATGAACATGTGTCTAATTCAAACTTACTAAACACATAGAATGTAATACACGATGCAAAAAATAAATAAACAACGACATAATTAAATTAGAAATAAACAATGGAATTAATTTTCTATTATTTGAAAATGAATATAAAAGAGCTACAACATTGGTAATGATAAAAACAATAGATAAAACCATTAAAATAAAAAATAAATTACAAAAATCGGAATTCAAAGGTCCAAACAAGGTATTATATAGATCCATATAATATATAGTATATAAAAAAATAAAGAATGATATAAATAATACAATTATATTGTATTATGTGTGGTATTATTGCGTGTTTAGGGCATAATGCTTCGCCATACATAATAAACGGTTTGAAACAACTACAAAATAGAGGATATGATTCTGCTGGATTGTCTCTAATTTATGAAAACGATTGGATTGTTCATAAAAACGTGTCAGACAATTCGATTGAATATTTGGAAAATATAGACTATCCTATGTCAATCAATGGTATTGGACACACACGATGGGCAACTCATGGTCCTAAAACGATAGAGAATTCGCATCCACATAAAAGTTATCGTAATATATTTATGGTCGTTCATAATGGTATTATCGAAAATTATAAATTATTGAAAAACTTTTTAATAGAAAAAAACTATGTATTTTATTCACAAACCGACACCGAAGTCATTGCGAATTTATTGGATTATTATTATGGACATACGTATAATGTAATGGATTCTATTGAGAAAACTATACAATCGATGGAAGGTACTTGGGGATTATGTATTCAAGTATTAAATGAACCTAATAGATTGTATTGTGTAAGACACGGAAGTCCATTGTTGATTGGTAATGGTGGTAATTTTTCTCTTGTATCATCAGAATATAGTGGATTTTGTGGTAAAATAAATAAGTACATAGAATTAGATTCGAATGATATTTCTAGACTAGAATATATAAACAACGAAATAACTCTTATCACAAAACAACATTATATTTTACGAGACATTCCTTTGGAAATGTTTACAGAATCATGTTCACCTTATATACATTGGACACAAAAAGAAATATATGAACAATCTCTTACCATATGGAATGTAACTAATCACGGAAGTCGTTATAGAAAAGATGGAACCATTGTTTTGGGTGGTTTAGACAAAGACCAATTGTCTAATATAGAACACATTATTTTATTAGGCTGTGGTACTTCTTATTTTTCAGCTTGTATTGGGTCAAAATTTATGAAAAAATGGTGTCAGTTTACAAGTGTTCAAGCAATAGACGCAGGTGAATTTACAAAAAAAGATATCCCAAAAAAGGGAAAATGTGCATTTCTAATGGTTTCTCAATCTGGTGAAACCAAAGACCTACAAAAATGTATTGAAATGATAGAAGGACATATTACGATTGGAGTGATAAATAAAGTAGATTCGGTCATTGCTAGGGAAGTAAATTGTGGGTGTTATTTAAATGCTGGTCGTGAAGTGGGTGTAGCCTCAACCAAATCATTTTCATCACAAGTGACGTTATTGTCTATGATTTCTTTATGGTTTTCACAATTACAGTGTGGTCTTCAATCATATCATTCAAAAATAATTCAAGATTTAATCCGATTGGCTCGTGATGTAGAAGAAACACTAAAGATAAACATGACCCGTTATGTTGGTTTATTTCATCAACATTGTTTTATTTTGGGAAAAGACATTGATGAATATACGGCAAAAGAGGCGGCATTAAAAATAAAGGAACTCTCCTATATTCACGCCGAAGGTTATTCTTCTAGTAGTTTGAAGCACGGACCATTTTCCTTGTTGGAAGAAGATTTTCCAGTTATTTTGATCGCACCTAGAGACAAAGTTTGGAATAAAAATGAAAACATTTATCAAGAACTAAAAACACGTGGTGCAACTATACTAACCATAACTAATGAAGTTCTAGAACGAGAAAATACAATTGTAGTATCAAAAAATAAAACCTATCAATGTATTTTGAATATGATTCCATTACAAAAATTAGCATATGAATTAGCTATTTCGCGTAGATATAATCCCGATAAACCGCGAAATTTAGCAAAAGTTGTCACGGTGGAATGATAGATGTAAATACATCTTCTATAGTACTGCGACATATCGGACAAGAGTTTTTTTTTTGATACCATTTATTAATACAATCATAACAAAATGAATGTTTACACAAGGTGATAGAATTTGCATTTGTCTCCATACAAATACAACATTCAGTTGTTTCAATGTCTCGAAAGATTTTTATAAGGTCTATATGATAAACAATGTAATCATCTATCAATTCATATGAATAATTGGGGTATACATTACATAACCAGTCTACTATTTTATAGTCTTGATGAATACATCTTTCCTTAAAGTAAGCATGATTGTTTTTAAATATTGGGATAGTTTCGAGGCTATGTAACCATTTTAAGGTATCTATATGATTGGCATTAAAAAAAGATTTACAAATTAGTTTTTTATTCAAAGAATTTCTATAATATATCCATTTTGCTAAAAATAATCCTTCTTTATATTCACACGCATAGAAAAAGGCATCTTCTATGTTAGCTATTTTATTTTCTATCATTAAATTATAAACCTCTTCAAAGTGACCATTTATACATAACCAATAAATACATTCATCGTCTATGTTGAATGAATAGTCTATGTAACCATGTTTACAAAAATATTGGACTAATTCAAGCGGAAAATACTGGACTTGTGAAAATAAATATTTGACAATATCTAAATGAATAGTATCTATGGTTATCAAATATTTTAAAATAATATACATATGAATTTTTTCAGTGATTTGAGACAAATATTGGACTATATTTAAATAACCATATAAGCAGGCTAATTCAAAACCTATGCGTGTTATTTTATAATTCGTACTTTGATATTTTTTGACTACATCTATATAATTTTTTAAGCACGCGTTTATAAAATATTCATGATTTATTTCATCATGTACATATCCATTGTATTTCATAATAGTCATATGTTCTTGATAAACTTTGTATTCTATATAGTATTTAAAGTTTGTCAAATACCAACTCATAAAAGGATTTTCATTATCAATCACATCGTGACTAATAATAGAAAATATATAATTATGATTGATATTCGAAAATAATGATTTATCCAACGTATACAACAATTGTAATGTTTTATAAGAATGTTGTATAAAACATTCTGTTATATTTATATCTTGTATTAAGGTTGAGTCCAAAGATAGAAAATAATAAGATAAATCATACTGATTGTATGTAATTGCCTTTATAAAAAAGGGTTTTAATTCTATATGTGGATAGCATAATAATAACTCTTTTACAATAGGCAAAGTATCATAATGACATAAATAATACATACAATCCATAACTATACTCTTGTTTATAGGACAATGTTTCATAAGAAATAATATATTATTTTCTTTGTGGTCTAATTTACAATAATTAAGTAAATGATACTCTTCTACTACTATATCATAATGTTCGAATACATATTGTATAAAAGAACATGGACTAAATAAAATAACTTCGATATAACATTGTGGGTCTATATAATATAAAACCTCTTTATCTCCATTTTTAATGAGTTGTAAAATAGAATGTTTTGTTAATTCGATCTGTATATGATTGTTTTGAATCCATTGTAAAAAAGGGATACATGTACATTGTAATCTTTTCCATTTATATATGTTATACAACACAATGGCATCTTTCCAATGTCCGTCACATAATAAATATTCCATTACAAATAAAGGATTTTCTTCTTGATACAATAAAATATTTGTTTCTGTAAGAGAATTCAATTCAAATATATTCATCTATATAATAATACAAGGTCTATTTATTATCCTTTTGGCTCACTATTTTTACATATTTTTTACATATTTATAAACAATAAAAGAAATATTGTATCAACTGTTTCTAACATAGGTTATTATAATAATGTAAGAGTATATAAATTAAAGAGTGATAATATTATAACTTTATTAGATACAAAACAAAAAAATTCTAACGCATGTAGTGAAGGTGATGCTTTATTAATAGATTCAAGTGGTGAAGTCACCATTTATAAATACTTGTTTGTAGAAGGAAAAATACTCTCTGAAAATATAGTAATGTCATCTGACCGACGATTAAAAACAAATATAAGAGACATTTCAGGTATTGATAATATTCGAAAGTTACAACCAAAACAATATATAAAATATAACAAAAAGGAAATTGGATTTATAGTGAATGATATTTAGATATAGAAGATATATCTTTTGTTGTTTCAAAATCAAGAGAATATTATGAACTGAATTACAACTCTTTGTTTACAATTGCGATTCAAAGTATAAAAGATTTAGACGAAGAATTAAAAAAATAGAACGATTCATTAGAAAAAAGACTAGAAGAGTTAGAAAAACTTTATTTGTCGACAAATAATTCGTGAACAAAAATATGTGATATCACTGGCGCGGACCACCACAATGAACCAAACTTACATATAAAATATTCATTCCAATTGTAGGTTAGACCGATTAGAGTCAACATAGACATACCAAAAATGAGGCATAATTTAGGTAAGCGTTTTGTTTTTAAACTTTTATAATAATGACGTGGAGTATGTATGTAACCTAAAAAAAAATGGGCAATTTGTGGTTCATATACCCATATATTATGCATTATAGAAGAACCTAGTAATCCACCTGGAACATCATTACGCATATGATATACCGAACTAGCTAATAATAATATAGTTTGATATTCTATATTCATATTCAATACGATCGGGTTTATGATGGCGTAAGAGGTTAGTGTTTTTATTGGACAAACTGCTAAGTCTGTAATTCCGTGGGCAATAGTAGGTATCAACATAATATATTGATACCTATTTAAATAATGGTTGAAACGAATAATAATATAGCAACTATACCAACCAAACCACCAAATATATAGTCTGATTTTGTTTTTTTTGGAACGATTTTTATCTTAAGTGTATTATTTTGTTTTGAAGATTTATTCTATCTGAATGATATATTTTATATGATTTTTTTCTTGTTTATCTATTATTATTAGGATTATTTATATATGATATGGTTTCAAGTAAATCATATTTTTACTTATCTTCTTTTGGTATAATAAATCAAAATGATTATTATTGTCTGATATTCCAGAAATATCGGAATAACTATCTATAAACATCCAGACATTTTATTACCTTGTTTAGTTATTAGTTTTATACAATTGTCAAATATTTTAATAATATAATATAAATAATTTGTAGTTAAGAATTCCTTATCTTATTCCATTGTTGAGTATCATTTTCATTTTTTTCTGTATGGTAAAAACATATCTTCACTTATTTGTTTTTTATTATATGTATAATAATTAAAATAACATATTTCGAATAGCATTTGTAGTCTCGATACTAAATTCTAATTTAGGTTTATCTCTCACTAAACATATTTCACTTATTTGTTCAAAGTCATCTAAATATTGATTTATGATTTGTATGATTTCATCGTTGCTATAAAACATCTGTAATCCGCGTAAAATACTATGAATGGCACAATTTCCTTCGTCTTTTGTTTTTAATTATAAAGTCATTATTTAATTCATTATTTAATTCATTATTTAATTCATTATATACTATCATTTTATTAAATGTTGTATCAAATCCATTCGTCCTTGTCTCAAATAAGAAGGATCTAACTTATTTATATCTTGTGTACTTACATTCGAGCATAACAATAATATTACATTAGGATATAAACCATAGTCTAATTTATCAAGCATATTATTCCAAGTGAGTTTATTATACACTTGAATCGTATTGTGTTTATGAGGCATTATGGTTTGGTTGTGTATTTTATGAATCATTATATCTACTTCATCCAATAAAATAATGAGTGGTTTTTTGGGACTAGGGTGGATAGAGGTGTATATATTTGAAAAATTATCAGATGGTTCAGTTGGATTAAATGTGTCACACAAATAGCAGTTTAATTCGCGTGCCATTAAATAAGCTAAAAAGGTTTTTCCACTATTTACGTTTCCATATAAATAACATTTTACATTATTTTTTTTGTTATAAATATCCATAATATTATTGTATATTTGTCTCTGTTCTTCTGTAAACATACTTGTATTAATGTACATTTTAGATTTCTTGTATTCAAAAAAACTAAAATCACCAATCCTATAACAATAATCTATTTTTGACTCTTGTGTATCTTTGTATTTAATTGGTATAATTTTTTCTATGACAGGTTTATTAGTTTTTTCTAAAATATTAAACCTATCCTTTTTTCTTAATAAAATATGCACTTTTCTTCCAAAATAATCTGTTGGAAAATAGGCAATCATTTTTGGATGAATCACAAGACCTAATGGGTTTGACTCGTCATTATATCTCATACACATTGAATATTTTACTAGATTACGTATATGATTTATCTTGTCTTTGTTTTGTATAGTATAAAGATGTACATCAAATATTTTTAGAAACATTAATAAAAAAGGTTGTAAAATATTAAATGTGGTTTGAATATTGTTTATGGTCATACATAAAAATAATAATATATTATCCATAAAGGAATATGGTATTTATATTTATATTTATATAAAAATTGATAAGTTAACTTTGTTAATAGTATATTATGTCAAGTAAAAAGACTCTTGTTTTAGAACAAATGTATTCTTATGCTCCTAAGCGGGCATCTATTCCAAATGCCAACAATGGAAGAACATTTATGTCGTGCTTGGTATTGAATGAAAAATATTATCTTTTACGCGGTGGGTTATAACAAATATGAAACTAATTTACATCACGGAACCATACACGCCGAAGTCGATGCCCTAATGAAGTTACCAAGACAAAATAAACCAACAAAAATATTCTTGTGTGTATTCAAAACAAATAAAAAAGGGAATATATTAGGGGAGGGTAAATGTTGTAAGAACTGTGAAACGAGTATATCTATATTGTCCAAGAAAAAGAATTATATTGTAAAAAAAATATATTATATTGATTCGTCAGGTCAGCTACAAATATTGTAAGTCTTGGGGATATATTTTTTATTGAAATATTCTTTTACTTTTTTTGTATAATTGTCGTTTATACACATATCAAAAAAATTTAATTGTTTATTATATAACGTTTTGTAATAATCCATTTGAAAACATGGACTACATATAACGTTCATTTTTTTTCTATAGGTTACACAATGCCCTTCATAATGATATATGTAATGATATATGTCGCTTAATATATCATTTGGTAAAGAGACAAATATACATAACAAATTAGTTATTTCCTCATTATAAAAATATTTACACGATTGAATACAATCAAACATACACGTGTTACAAATCATATGTATTATATAAATCTTTTTAAGAAAATAAAATAAATAATAAATAATACAATGAATATCGCAAAAAATATTAGATTTTTAATATTATATATTGACTTATTATGCAAAATATTATCAATAACTTCATTGATTAAATACGACATACTGATAGATGCCACTATTGACGTAATAAAAATTTGGAATGATCCAAAATCAATAATTTTCAAAAGAAATTGTCCGCTTTTGGATTGTTTCAAAGATTGTCTAAAAAAGTAATACGAATAAAAAATAAAACTCAACGCAAATAAAAAGACAAAAAATTGAGTAATGTCTAAATCTATTTTCAATAAGTTTTTTAATGGTATAGAAACTAGCAAACCTACCTCAGGTATAGGTGTCGCTACTACAAACAAACACCAAATAATAATGGTTGTAAATAGTCCACGTTCCAATCCGAAAAAAATACAATAATAAATACCAATCAAAATAAAAAGAATAGACACACTATTAAATATGTAAAGATTGATAGTATCTTTTATACTTTCCGTTATGTTTATTTTATTTATATAGTACACTAAAGACAATAATATTATAACAATAAATGTCCATGAATAGTTCATATATTAATAAATTATTTTATTATGTCAAAGATTTATATTCTATTAAGAATAAAACATATAAATCGGTAAATAAAAGACTAAGTGTTTAAGTGACTACCTAATTGAATTTTATATATAGATAAAATAATACGTTCGTCTAACAATTAAATTTTATTTTAAAAATTGAATTAAATATTTCCAATAAAATAGATTATGTTGGCTGAATTAAATGAACACGAACGAGACAAAAATATTACCTTTTATGAAGATGGTCATATTTACAATGTAAAAGGAATGACAAATTTCACATCTGTTACTAAGTGGGTAAAAAAAAAATTTGAAAAATTCAACGCAAACAAAATTATTGATACTATGATGAACTCATCTAAATGGGAACAAAATAAATATTTTGGTATGACGAAACAAGAAATTAAGCAATTATGGAATAAAAATGGTACAACCGCCGCAGAAAAAGGCACTCATATGCACAAAATGTTTGAAGATTATTATAATAATGAACCTATGCACTATTATAACAGTGATACGATAGAATATAAATATTTTTTGGATTTTGTAAAGGACCATAGTCATTTAACTCCATATAGGACAGAATGGATGATATATGATGAACATACAAAAATCGCTGGATCAATTGATATGGTATTTATTAACGAAGATAATACACTAAGTATTTATGATTGGAAAAGGTGTAAATCGATTGATAAAACAAGTCCCTTTAATAAATTTTCGATAGATAGTCAATATGATTATATACCTGATACAAATTATTGGCACTATACCTTACAATTAAACATGTACAAAACTATATTGGAACGAAACTATGGATTTAAAGTATCTGAATTGTATTTGGTAGGTATTCACGAAGAACTACATTCATCTTACAAAAAAATAAAGGTTGGTTTTTTGAATATAGAGTAATTCATCAATTCAATTCATTTTCTAAAAGAATAGATATAGAACACGTCGAAGTCAATCCGTTATATAGAGTCATTGCTCCAAATAATATCAGTATTATTAGGGGTATAACATTTATTTTTTTGATTATATTTTTTTGTTTTAATTGTAAATAAGTATACGTACCTATGGTTAAAATGAGTATACCCATCATTGTTTGTATAATACGCATTACGCTATAATAATTAAACGAATTTGACCCAATAATATGTATTGGTATATCCAATATGTTATTCATACCATTCTTCAAATTTGAAAACTGGAGTTGTTTATTTACCTTTATATTGTCATATTCTTTAAAATATTTATTTTTTATGAATTGCGACCTTTTGGCGGTTTGACATACAATATAAATTTCATTTACATACTCTAAATGATCAATAATGTTTTGTTGGTTAAATCGTATCATATTCATTGGAATATTGTAAAACCCATAATGGTTTGATTGATCGAAACGTTTCGAATACACTTCGTCGCTTTTACGGATATCTATAAATAAGTATTTCATTATATATTATATTTAGAAAAATCAAAAAGATATATAATTCTTCGAGTTCAGTTTCCCAGTATTGTTGGCAAATGTTTTGTATTTGGATATGTAATTACTATTTCGATAATAATATAATAACTTTCTACAAAAGAGCTTTATAATGATAGTCTTCTATACTATAATATGCCTCCAATTATAAATTCAAATTATCATTCATAAACATATAATTTATATTGTATATATATGAACTTTTTACAAAAAATACTAAGACGAATCAGAAAATATTTCACTCGTAAGAATAATAAAAACACTATCTAAAAACTGTAATAAAACTATAAAAGGTGATAAAAAATGATAATGAATAAAAATCTCATGTATCAATATAATAAAATAAGAATGACGACTATACCAAGCCCGATATTATTTATATATAACTATAACTATATATGAAGTATCATAATAAATTATTTTATTTATTTGTATCCGCCATATTTTTTTCATTTATTTATTCTTTATTGAATCCAGTTAATTTTTATGGGTTGAATAAAATTCAAGACTCTATAAAGGACGACTTAATCGATGACCAAGCCAAAGAACCTTTTTATACACCATACAACAAGGAAAAGGTAAAGCAAGATGTAAAAAATATTGTAAGAACAGAAAAGTCCAAAATATACAAACCTAATTATTTTCAAAGATATTTAGATAGTTTATATTTTTCGATTATTACTTCGTGTTTGTTGGGATACGGAGACATATATCCTATTACTAATTTATCTAAAATATTAGTTTCTATACAAGGGTTGATTACTTTATCTCTTATTCTATATTAAGTATTTTAATTTTTATATACAATTATATATAAAAATTATTCATTATATATTTTATTATACTATTCATTATACTATTATTAGTTTATTATACTATTATTAGTTTATTATACTATTATTAGTTTATTATTAGTTTATTATTGAGGTTTTGACCTAACATCTACTTGACACATTAAAGACCCCCATGGAACTGGTGGTAGAATATTAGAGAGTTTTTTCTTGTTTCCATCCATATTTACAACTTTACCACTTACGTATTCTCCTGCCCTTAGATATTTATATCCAGTGATTGAAATATCACTATGGTGACAGAAATATTCGCTTCCAGTTTCATCTACTACAAATCCGAAACCCTTTCTTTTGTTAAACCATTTTACTTGATACATTATTACAATTATATATACTAATTCTTTATATCATTTTTATATATAATGTATTTAGAATTTTTATTATGTATGGTTATACTTATATACTTTACTAGAAACAGAGAAGGCTTCAACCGACCTTCTCAGAGATCTACTGATCGTTTACCAGAAAATAAACCATTTCGAATACGTATGGAAATAATAAGACAACAACAACTGGCCCAGAAAAAAAGAGAACACTTCAACCGACCTTCTCAGAGATCTACTGAACGTTTACCAGAAAATAAACCATTTCGAACAAGTATGGAAATAAAAAGACAACAACAACCGGTCCAGAAAAAAAGAGAACAATTAGGTATTCTTATAAGTAAACAAAAAATTACTTTGTAATATATATATGTTAGTCTATATCTTAATTGTGGTTTTATTGTATATTTTTTTCAGAAAAGAAGGTCTAACCACGTATTTGAAATATAAAGATATTCAAGATCAATTTGAACATAATTTAGATGGAGAAACTCCTTGCATATATACACAAATACCTCCACAAATATCTATAGTATATAATGTTGATTTTGATTCTCCTTTTGACAGATATACCAATACCAATATAAATTCAAAATACAATGATTCTTATTATGACGATACATCATTCAACGTACAAGTTGATATAACAAAAGAAAAAAATAATAATGTATTTCCCTTTTTTAAAACATATAATTATTGCGATTTAAGTGGTGGATTACCTACGTGCACTTACTTGACATGTGGAATAAACGAATCGACTCATAAGAATAATATTACTCCACATAATACACAAGTCGCTGAAATGTTAAAAGAAAAAAAAACAGAAGCCAAATCAAAGGCAATAAATAATTTAAGTATAGAACGTTACAATTCATCTAATTATTATGATGAATCGAAAGAAAATTCTACTAATTATTTATATTCTATTCGAAATATATAATGAACGATATATTATTCAGTGCTTATATATCCTATGTATACAATTATTAACAGGAATCATTTCTATATATGGGATATTTATTCCTTTGAGATTCAAAGATTTGATTTTAAGAGACATTCTTATATTGGAAACTATTGTTCAATGTATTGAATTCATATTTTATATATGGTTGGTAATTTCGCTTCATAAAATAAAATATGATGTAACATATGTCCGTTATTTCGACTGGTTTTGGACTACCCCAGTAATGTTATTGTCTACTGTCTATTATTTTGAATACATAAACAAGGAGGCATCCAGTATTGTAGAAATTACCATAAAGGATTTTTCCTATTTGTCGTGGATTGTAATAAGTAATTTTTTATGCTTTTGTTTGGATATTTGGGTGAAATAAAAAAATGAATAAATATTTGTCTCTTGTATCAGGATTTATTTTTTTTATAATAACTTTTTATTTAATATGACAAGTATGTTAGTCAACAAACGTTATGGTTATTTTTTCCATAACGTTTATTTGGTTTTTGTATGGTATTGCGTTTATGTTGTCTTATAGTAAAAAAAATACAATGTATAATATTTTAGATATTTTTTCGAAAAATGTCTACAGTTTTTTTATAGTGTTCAAAATATAATGAAATCATTTGTTCTTTTGTATGTGAAGTATCTACATTGGCATATATAGTAATATTGTCTATATTATATAAACAGTTGTCATGATAAAGACTATAACTTTCTAAAATAAGATAATGGAATAATTTCTCCTGTTCGGTTTCGTTGAATCACTCGTTCATAAGAGAATTGTGGGTAAGTTTTCAAATATACGTAATGTATTGGAACATTCATATTAAATTCGTCAAACCATTTATTGTAAATTTTATAGTCCATTTCTTCTATAATGATCATCGTATAACATCTGACAAATACGTGTTTGTCGGTATACAAACTTCGTTCTGTAATGATAATGTTGTATTTTTTTTCTATCATCGTTTTACCTTGTTCATCTACAATAGTGTTCCATAGTTCAATTGATTCGTCTAAAAAAACAAATAATTATGAATGAAAATGTTGCTTTAGTTCTTCAACAAACGTTGATTTTCCTGAACCAATGTTTCCTTCAATTGAAATAATATTCATATAATGTTTATAATATTTTAGTTATAATCCATTTTAATTATTGTAAATAAAATATTTAGTATATATATATGGCAAAAACACGAAAAAACGTTTCACGTAAGTCCAAAGCTCGCAAAACGGGAAAAAAGAAAATGAGTCCATGGAATGCATTTGTTAAAAAAATATATGCACGTGAAAAGAAAAATGGTAAATCATTCAAAGAGTGTTTGAAAATCGCAGCAAAAGAAAAGAAACAAGGAAAAATGAATTAAGTAATGTATTTAAAATACAAATGAACGAACCCAATCGATAAAATAAAATTTACCATTAGAGCAAAGATTATATTAGTTTTTAACAAATATAATGTTAAAATCACTAATAAAACCGATAACGATGATCCTAATAATGCGTGACACAAAAAGGTTCTAATATAGTTTTCGGATTTATAATAAGATACATAAATAGGAATAAATAACAATATAGGTGCTGTCCACAAAAAAGCAAATAGTTTCAAAACTTGTTCATCGTTATTTTCTACGATATACCCTGATAATCCACCTACAATTGCACCAATCATTAAATTTATAAATGTTCGGTACATATATAAATTATAAATTATTTTAAGTATTCCAAATCTTTTTAAGCATCAAAAATTATGGGAATGTGATTTTTCTAAAATATGTTTTATTTCTAAAGTGTCGTCTATTTATTCCATTACTATATAAGAAACGTGTGTTTGTATATATAATTCATTATTTGACCATAAATTTAAGACACTTATCGGAATTTTATGAATAAATCTATATGACATATATATATTAAGAGTCTTTAAACCCCTGTTGAACCAAATCCTTGTTCACCTCTTAATGTATGAGCAAATGATTCAAAATCGTCTACTAAGACTACATTAAAAAAGGACAAATCATTCGCACATAATTGGATTGGTCGCTGGTATAACTTTAAAGTATCTTTACCCAATACATCAAAATAGGCACAAATGTCTCCACGGTAACCTTTGTCTATAATACCCACACTATTGGCCAAACGAATATTAGTTTTAGACATACTGGAACGTAAATATAAATAATAAGGTAAACTATTTCGGTTTTCGTCCATCATAGCACATTTGATTTTAAAATTAACCTTGGTCGTCTTGTCCATATTTATTTTCTCTGGATTAAATACATCAAACCCTGAATCTTCATTTCGTGTTTCAATCATACAAGAATATTTGTTTCTTAGTTCTTTGTCTTCTACGTATACATAAAGTGTTTTCATTATTATACTATTTAAGATGTGTTTAAGTTTTTATTTTATTATATTGTTATTGCTATTCTTTTTTTGGTGGTATTTGTTAAATTTCTATTTTTTCTATTTCTTCTGGAGTATTGATTTGTTATATGTTCTTGTAAAAAATAATACATTTTTTCACTATTAATTAATCCTTTATCATATAATTTCCAACCTAATAGGCCTTTCTTAGATATAAATCCTAGTATATTTCTTAAATACTTCTTGTGAATGTGTTTTTACAATTATTTTATGTTAGTTTCATCTATACATATTATATGATATATTTTGTATTGCTTTACTTTTTATAATTTTATGTTAATATCTTTACCAAATCGTTTTGTACTTGGTTCTTATTTTTAGATAAATAATAATGAACTTCTGAAATTTTGTAGTGTTCGCTTTTGTGTGGTGGTATATATTATTATTTAATGAAAAAATTGAAATGAAAATAATAATATATACTACCACCACACAATGGCAACTCAGGAATCCAAACCAGTGAAACGATCCAACGTATTTACCCAAGAAGATAAGGACATGCTCAAGAAGTCGCGGAAAACTAAGAAAACATATATGGATAAGTTCATTATTGATAATGGTGGTGAAGAGTCGGTTACCGAAAAACAAGTTCAAGAAGAAAAGAAAAAATATTACCGAGAAAAAAAGTCAGTTGCTTCGCCAGTAGCTTCACCAATCACGTGCAAGTTTGAGGAAGAAACTGAACTTGAAGCAAAACAAGAGAAAAAATGCGAATATGAAAAACTCAACAGGTATTACAAAGATGGGAAACTGACATTTGATGTTAGTAAAGAACCAACAATCGCTGAATTTACTGATTGTATTGGAGAACCAATGCATCTTGTAGGACGTTGCGTGTTAAATACACCTGAAAATTTCCCATATAAAACAAAAAAAGATGGCACCCAAACTAAGAAACAACGTGAATATTTTGAAGACATTCCAACATATACAGGAAAGAAAGTAGACTATCTAGCTGTTGACGAAGAAAAGTGGTTCGATAACAATAACGAATGGTTATATTGTCTTGTATACAATAAGCACATTGTAAAAATTGGCATGACTATTACTTCTCTTAATGAACGTTGGTGTGGTTCGTATTCTTGTGGAACTAGTCGCGCAATGACTAAGGGTTCTTGTTCTACCACTAACTTTATCATTACGGAGTGTAATTTTGGAGCAGTATACTCTGGTATGGATGTTGAAATATACGCAGTTTCCTGTCCAAAAGAGACCGTTTATGTGTCACGATTTGGTCAAACAAAAACCATTTATATATCGATGGTGCGTGGCTACGAGACGATGTTGTCCCAGTGTTTCCATACTACATACAAGCATAAACCGGTATTGTGCGTTCAAGAAGGAAAGTAAATAATGCTTTCACAAAATAATAATAAATATATTTATTTGATTATAAATTTGATTCAATAAACTTTATCTCATCTTGAGTTATATTGAATTTTTTATACACATTTTTATAATTATCACAATAAGGAAATTTTTGTAGAATGCGGATATTATTGAAGTTTCCGTAGCGACAAATATTATTAATAAACTTATACATAGGATGATTCAATACTGAACTTATATTTTTTGCATCTATTTCATCTTTACATATAATGAATGCGATTGATTGTGTCATTCCACAATTATCAACAATTGTTCCATAATAGGATGTTGTAGAAATAAATACCTTGAAATCATCTTGATATTTGTGTGGACGAGAACTCCATACTGTTTGCTTTGGTGTATGTATTAGTTTATATTTATAAATTTCATCTTGTACTGAAGAAATTAATGTTTTTTTAGTATATTTATGTAAGTCGCTACTCGTTTTCACATCAAACTTTTGTAAAGTCTTATTATCAATTGTTTTATGTAAGATAGATTGAATAGTTTTATTGTAGTAAAGTGGAATATATTTCCGTTCTTCACTATCAACAAAATCCTTGTAAACATTTTTATTCCATATACCTTCAATAGTAATTGGTTTATATGATGGAGTATTTTCTATTAAATACCATGTAAATGATGAACCTATTTTTTTGAAATATTTTTTTGCTATATGTATATTTAAATATACAATCTGTAAGTTAGTCAAATCACAAATAAGTGTGTTTCTATCAGCATAAGACATCCAATTATCAGGTGTTATATAAAGTAGTAATCCGTTTGGTTTTAAAATTTCCAATGATTTTTTTATAAATAATCCTATTAGATTATGATTTTTAGATGCGCGCTTACCATTTGGAAGCAACTTTGCGTATGGTGGGTTTGCTACAATTAAATCAAAATTCTCAGTGATGTTGATTTCCAAAAAATCCTCATTATAAATGTTTAAATTATGGTCAAAAATTTTTTTCATTACATTTATGCGGTCCATATTTAAATCGTTAAAATACAACATATTGGTTAGAATATCTTTTCTATAATGATACTTAAGTAACTTATAGTAAATAACAAATGGAAAGTTGCCACAACCACAACAAGGGTCTAAAATTTTAATATTTTTATTTTTCCAAAATGATTCCGGAATCTTACTAATCATTTCTTCTACACATGTAATAGGTGTAGGTTCATCATTAGTAGTTACTACTAATTTCTTATCTTTATTCAAAATATCATCATAATATTGTTTTATAGTATTATAATTACTTGTTGTTATTTTTGGCATGGTCGTTTCCATAGTTTGAGTTATATTTCAGTATTATTTGAAATCAATTTTTTATTAATAATATTCTCAACAAGGTATTTTTGTTTTGATGTTTAGTAGGATTTATGAGAAAACTCTTTCAAACAGCGTTTGCAAGTATATTTCGTCATTCTATACTATTACTAATACTAAAATATAATTTTTAAAACGCTGATTTAAAAATTATATTTATCAAATATTTCTTTGGTTCTATGAGTATTATTTACATTTCTATTTACTATATAATAAATTGGATTAAAATCTTTAGCGCTATCACTATCGTGATATGTATTTAACATCATATCTAAATCTTCATAAGTTAATTTATGATAAACAATTAAATCGTGCCAACTATTATGATTTAATTCATTTTTTTTTATAAAATTAAAATATTTGTTTGGTATAAACATCATCATATCATTAACTCTAGGATGTATTCCACATTTATGATGTGGTTTAAAACACACCGAAGGAAACAATATTTTATCACTATATGGATTAAAAATTTCTAAAAATTTATCTTTTAAGAATAAATCTATTCTCATACACAATATAAAATCATAATCATTTATATTACTAATTCTATCAATACAATTATGAATTAATTTAGTCTGTCCTATTAAATTTTCGTAGTATTTACTATCAACTAATACATATTTATATATTTCATTAAGAGAATTATTAAATTTTGTTGTATAACTATTTATACTAACTGTCATATTAATATTATTTTTTTTTAAACTTTCTATAAATTTTATATGTGATAATGAAGCATTAATTTGTTGTCTATATGATTCTTCGCTACCTCTATTACGATTACCCTGTCCACCTAATCGAAATGATTCACCAAATAATATTAATAATGAATTCATCGGTCTGATATATATAATAATAATATAATAATAATAAAAACATAACGCGAAAAAGGAAAACATCAAAAGCATACAAAGTTAAAAAAGAGCAAGTAGATTATATTCTAAAAATTTTACGTAATGACAAGACAATTACAATGAATGATATGCTTCAAAAAGTTAAAGAAAAGTATCCAGACTTTGATATTACAAGCAGACATATTAATAATATTGTTAGGGATAATAATATTACATTAAAATTAACGAGATTTAGACACGAACCAACGAAACGATTTGGTAAAGATATTAACATAAATAAAAATATTTAATTGTTCTATGAAAAAGTAAAACAATATAAAATAGATGATATAATTTATATTGATGAAACAAGTATAAAATCATTACAAAAGTGAAAATTCTGTTATAGTAGAAAGGGTAAGAGATGTGTTGTAAAAACACATTCACAAGAAGTATTTAAGAAATACACTGGAATTTTTGCTATATCAACCAAAGATGTATTAGGATGGAAATTATATGATAAAGCGGAAATCAATAGTGAAAGATTGTATGATTTTTTACAGGAACATATAACAAGTAAATACAAAAATAAACTTATCATTATGGATAATGCGAGTAGTCATAGAAATCAAAACATAAAAGATTTGGTAAATAAAAATAATGAAATACTTTATTCCGTTCCTTATCAACATTTTACAAATGCAATAGAAAATTGGTTTAGTGTTCTAAAATCAAAATTACAAAAAAAAGAAGGTTTAACATATAATCATTTACAAACCAATATAGCAAATGTTTTACGTGATATACCATTAACAACATTCAAGAATATATTTAAGGGGGTTTATGAGCGTCCAGAAAAATATAAACCAAAAAATAAGACAAGGAAATTAAAGAAAAAATATCTATAATGTCGGCGTTTTAAATTTCTAAAGGTGTAATATATGGGTAGAAAATGTCCAAAAGGCGTAATTTGTATTCAACCTGTATTCCTAATTATTTTTATACTTGGCATAGTGATATATTTATTATATTATCATCGGTCCAATACGACCATCGTTCAATATGGTTCTTGGTTTGACCACATTTTTAGACCGAATATACCTTATAATAATGATATTTTATCTAACCCGTATAGCGAACCATTAAGAGATGACCGATATTTAGTTACTAACCGAGATATAAAAGAAGGGGTCGTTCCAATAAACGTTCCCACGCAAAGCATTGATACAAATTATAGGCAAGTGGGTATATTAACTAGACCAAGCGATGAAACGATTTTACCTTTGCTGGGACGCCCATTAATTGTGCATAGAGACAAATGGAACTTTTATTGTATGAATGATAAAAACAATGCCATTAAATTACCAATTGTTCATAATAACAAACGATGCACTGGTCCAAACGGATGCGACAATTTATACGATGGGGATAGTGTTTATGTAGAAGGATATAAAGAAACCTTTCAAGTCACGATGTACGATAATAATGTAATACAATATATTCCTTATTAAAATAATCTATTATATATAATGGTTTATAAAACAAAAAAAGAAGAAACTAACTTTACATAAAATCAAGAAAAAATGTAAAAGCTGGTGTAAATATCTAAACACTGAACGCCCAAACATATAAAAGTAAAAAGAAATGATTGTAGTTCACAAGTGTTCCAATTATTGAAATAAAATTACCCATTGACTTTAGATTAAAAAAATAAAACAAGGAAATATATTAAAATAAAGAACATTAGTGAATTTTTTATTCGCGATCCTCAAGTAAGACAAGGAGACCCTTTATTTGAATTAGAAGAATATATAAATATATTAAATCATAACCATTGTGTAGATTAATCAAATTGGGATTTTTCTCCTTGTTTTTATTGTATTATAAATACAGAAAATAAAACTTTAAATACCAAATTACTCCCAATATAATTGATAAGCATTTAAAGACATACTGAATCCACATAATTCATTTCTAGTAGAATCTTCTTACAAAATGGTTCTTACGAACTATCCACATGCAAACATAATTCTATAAATTTCGATTGAAGATAATATTGGTTCAGACAAATCTGCGTATATGATTTTTTGGATGAACCAATTGAACAATGGAATAGCAACGTTGACAAAAAAAGGCATTACTATTTATAATAATAGGTCTTATGAATTTCATTCCAAATGATAGATTACATCAATCTATTGTCTATACTAAAAATGAAATAGAAAATAATCAAAATAAATTACAACTAAAATTAAATTATTTGTAATTTTAATATAACTATAAATATTTTGACATAAAAGTATTTTTAAATACTTACTTTTTCGTTATTTTTAAACTAAAAAACAACTTTTATTGCATAAACGCAAACAACTTATAATGTAGTTTTTCGTGGTTTTTCGTGGTTTAATACTTACCTTTTCGTGGTTAGTCAGTAACAATTATGTATTTGGACTATAAAAAGTATTACTCGTTTTCATTTATAATTAATATATAAAAATAGTGAGAGTAGTTTTTTTATTTATAAATAATGATATGGTAAGACATAATGTCCTTTTTTCAACAACTGACACCATATAAACTACTCTAAAATTCGTGGTTTTCAAAACAAAAGGCCAGAGAGAGAGGGAGGCAAAATAAAAATTTGAAAAAAATAAAATTTAAGAAAATCTTTTATAACAATAAAACTGAAGAAAAATAAAATTATTTAGAAAAATAAATTTAAGAAAATCTTTTATAACAATAAAACTGAAGAAAAATAAAATTATTTAGAAATAGGAAGGTCAATTACATTAATCGCTTTATCATCTATCCAATAATCATAATGTGGTTTTCCAATATTAATAGTATCATATTTACATTTCCAATGTTTTAATTGTTGTAATGTAACCTTATCCCATATTTTTCCTGTGTTTGTCCCACGGGCTGTCCAATAATGGATTTCATTTCCCTCGTCGTATAAACGATTAAAATATTCAATTACATTATTTTTAGGTGTAGAAATAAAATAATCATTTTTGTATGTATTACAAATAGTTCCGTCGATATCGACAAAAAACTTTTTACGAGGTTCTTGTAAAGGTCGTGGGCGAAAGGTCAAGCATCTAAGTGTAGGTGTACGAGGTTTGATATATCCAACTGGTGACGGATATACCTTGCCCATATTGTCTAACGAATAAGCACATGATAGAAACCATAATAAAAGAAACTTCATTGTTAATGTAATTATAGTATTTTTAAATTATATTCATATATATATAATGCCAACTAGAAAAAAAATTCAGAGAAAAATTAGGAGAAAAAGACGGAGTATTCGTGGAGGTGCTACGCTGGGGCAGAGGCTGGGGCAGAGGCTTCCGCTAACGCAGAGGCTGGGGCAGAGGCTGGGGCAGAGGCTTCCGCTAACGCAGA
>Ga0222716_10000703_pt1 | contig 28904 bp, 38 predicted proteins | sample C33_13DmetaG_FD_165044 | JGI IMG/M metagenome (GOLD analysis project Ga0222716, IMG submission 165044) | Estuarine water microbial communities from San Francisco Bay, California, United States - C33_13D | ecosystem: Environmental > Aquatic > Marine > Unclassified | place: USA: California... | reverse complement strand
GATTACGTCATCGTCGAGGTTCCTGGCCACAAGCTGAAGTGTTTCGGAGTCCAACTTTCGCACGATGGAACTGTAATCGATATCATCAAGCGCGCGGAAAACTGTGGACATGTTGGATCTACTGAGACCTTTCAGGTAGGTCCTCAGACTACCGGCGTCAAAATTCTTAATGACCGACGCCATGCTGTATTATCATAATACTAGAAATTAAAATTTACTGAAAAAATCACCCACACGGTTGCCGAACTCGATGGCCTTCCGAGTCACGGTTTTACCAAAGATGGTTTCTGCGATACCCTGACCTTCCCGGAGTTCGCAATCGTTCTGCGCGGCGTTGTAATTGAGTACAAACTGACTACAGAATGCCTGGTTGTAGTTGCACAAACCCGTTTCGGTGTTCATTTCCACCCCGGTGTGCCCGTCGGCCACGTTCCAACAATGTTCGATAACACCCGCGTAGGGCATCGCGAGGACAAGCTTTTGGGGGAGGCGTCTCTCGACGACGTTGGGTTCACCCACACGGCCTGGGTTACTCGTGTCGAGAACTCTGTACTTGTCGGTGTACATGGCCACAAATGGCGTGTAATCTTCTGGGGTGAGCTCTTCTTCATTCGTGATACAAATTTCTGCGTACTGGTCCCACTTGCACGCGGGGTCTTCGTTGCACGGATCAATGTTGACGTTTTTGGGCTTTTCAACAGTTCCCTGGTTCGCATCACCACCTGTGCCGATGGTTTCAATCGCGCTTCCCACTGTATCCTGTGGTTGCTCTTCGTTATATTTTTCCAAACATTCACCACCACGTCCGAATCCACCAAATTTGATGTGTTCATCCCTGTGTGCCGCGTTGTAGTCCGTGGCGCCTTCCTCGCTAAGCGTCACCCCAAAGCGTCTGTAGGTGGACATGAATGGTACCTTTTCAATCTTGGATTCTTTGCCGTTCTCCTTGAAAAAGTCATAAATAAAGTTGTCCCGCTCGATGCGCTTCACGCTCGTAATCAAAGAGAAATTGTCTTCAATCATTTTTGAAATGTCTTCGGATGTTTTTGTACTGTCTTCCGTGACCTCACCCGTGAGCATGTACACGAAGGCGTCCACGAGGTCGTCGTCTTTAAAAAGTTTCAGTGCATCCGGAAGGAATTTAGCCATGTATTTCTCCGTGAACGCCTCTTCCAGGTCAGGGAATGCTAGGAGCAGTGGGAAGGTGAGTGGGTAGTCCGTGCGTGTTTCTGGTTCAGACTCTAATATGCCCTTACGCGTCTCCACATCGATACTGTTTCTGATGTTTCTAGAGACGGTGTTTGGTTGATACTTGTCGTAGCCGAAGGGGTCTATGAGGTCGAGCGTCATGCTCACCATCTCTAACACTAATACCAAGGCACCGATTGGTCCTCCGACGAGGGTCACCGCTTTACTAAAGAGGCGGCGACCACCCATCTTAATGGCTGTACGCATGCTCGTCTTCGCGGCAGCACTGACAGCACCCTTTGACACCGTACGCACCGCTTGTCGCGTGGCCGTGGTGGACACCTTCGTGCCCCGCACAAGTTGCCCGGTGCGTTTGGCCGCCTTGTACAGCGTGGACACAGTTTTTGAAAAAATGTACGATATCATAATCTCTCGAACAATGCCTTCGGTGATCATGAGACCCTGTTTAAATTTCGAAATCTGTTCCTCCGTGAGTTCACAACACCCATTCTCACCCACGACCGTCGTGCCTGGGCACGGAGGGGCTAACACACATTCCTGGTCGTACTCTTCGTTCACAATTCGACGAAGTTCTTCTGCATCTATGCCGAGAAGGTCGGCATCGGTCTGTGCCCGTTCGTTTTGTTCTTTGATGTACTGCTCTGCAGTCATGGTGGTGCTGTCTTCTGCAGCCTTCTTCTTGGATTCATTCACCACGATGAATACTAGAATCACTATGAGCAGGACACCCATGCCGATGACTAGAATTACATTCGACTCCATTAATTAAAGGATATATTTTTTTATTCTTTATGTGGTGTTGGTGGTGCTGTCACGATTTTGAAGGGACCCCACTTGAGATGCCTAAAAAGTACGACGAACGTCGGCGCAAATTTTATACATGTGGGCGATTTTGTTCTTGGTCGTGCATGAAAGCCTTCGCGATAGACAACTATGGGGATAATTTCGGTGGGCGCATCTGTGGAAACATCATCTGCATGCGAAAACAGATGTTTGGGTTAGTCGGTTCCGTGCGCATGGCACCGAAGCGGTACGAGCTCGTGAATTTCGGGGGCACGATGACGATAGACGAATTCAGAAAGCATGCATTGGTGGACACCGGTCACCCGAAACCAATAGACAGCGAATCTGAAAGAGAAATGTATGTATCCCAGGTTTCAACCCCGAAAAGTGTGGTGGAAGAAACCTCTGATGATTTATTACTCAAGAGGAAAAAACCTTTGCAATGTTCTCATAGTTCTTTAGAGTCCGCGCTCGGGTTGCGAATCAAACCCAAACAGTTTTCACAAGCATCTTCGTAGACGAATTGACACTCGGTGCACTCGTGAAGAATTTGAATTTGTTTAGGTGGCAACAATCCTTCATTATATTTTTGAAGCTGATGTGCCGTGTAAATGCCGTATTTCACGATTTGTTCGATAGACGGGAATCCCATACTTAGTTTTTAAAGTCGTGTAATCTTTATTTGAGACATGGGATGCAACCCTTCAACTTCATGACCCCCGCGAAACCATCCACGATGGCTGGCACGACAGACTTGAGCATGGTTTCGAACTCGCTGTCTTCTTCACCCTTGTCGATTTGTTCGATGAGGTGGTTGAGAAGACCGATGACGAGCTTCTTTTTTTCAGGACCCGGCAACTTTTTGAGACCCGCGGCCATCATCATGAGCTTGGCCACGACCGGTGGAATGTCTTCCTTCGTGAGTCCGTCGGCGATGTAGATGCGTTGAATGTCGTCGACGGTGTTCACAACCTTCTTCGTATCAATTTTACCCTCAAATTTGGCGAGGATGGCGTCCATGTTTATATATTTAATGTTGAGATAATATATAAACATGAATGTTGACAATTTTCTCGCGGGCACAGCCGTGAGTCTGGGTCTGTACCAAATGTACGACCGCCTGGAAGACGTGGAAAACCTCTCATCGAGATATCTCATGATCGGCATCCTGGCAAACATTCTTTGGATTTTGTATCAGGCAAGGAAGGGGGCCAACTATTCTGCGATGTACACAGGAGTTGGACTCGTGTTCCAATTGTATGCTCTGAACCAAGTACTTTTAAAAGAGGTGCGTTCGGATGACTCGCGACGAAACTGAGCAGCTTTAACAAGTCCACCTTTTCCTGGAACGTCAGTCTTCCCACCCTGCGCATCACGTAGGCTGCGACGACTCCAAGGATGTAGAACGCATCGCGCATCCTACTTTACACAAAAGCCAGGAAAAAACTACCGAGGAAAATGGCAGCGACGGCGATGGCCATGTACACGCCGTTGTAGAACTTTTGCGTGTCGTCGGAGTTGCCACACTTTTTCATGGCGTCGGCGATGAGCGCCGTACCGACGAGGGTCATGAGGCCGTAGGCCACGACGTAGCCCGCCGCGTCCTTCTGAACAATCTTACTGAAGAGGAGCGTCGCTGGAACGGTGACGGCGATCGTCAAGGTGTGGGTGAGGAACGCTTGAACGGTTTCCTTGTTCTTGAACTTTTCGTCGGAGCAGTCCTTGATAATGCCCTGACCGGTGAGCGCGGCCAACACGTACATCACCGCGAGCGGGGTGATCATCGTAAACACTGGCATGAACCCGAGCTCGGTGTTCAACTGCTTGGAGTTGATTTGCTGAGCAATCTTATATAATCTGTCCGTCACGGCAGACATGATGGTATACTATTTCTCCAGAAATAAATTTTCATAGCTGTCGACCCAAAGGATGGGTAAGTCCTTGAACCACGTGTACATGATGGGGTTTTTGACGACGATGGGGATGACACCGAGGGCAAGGGCTTCCCACGTGCGATGGCAGTCCACCCCGTTGCCTTCTGGGCTCGCGCAGTACTTGTGCTGTGCGAGGTCTTCGATGTATTCTTTCCACAATCTATTTTGATTCTTTTGGTGCCCCTGCGCCAGAAGGGCCCGCTCACACGCGCGACGCGCCCCTGGGTTGCTCTGGACGTTAAAGTTGAAATACAACAACTTTGTCTTTGGTAGCGCCGCACACTTCTGAAGATGTGCTCTGTCGGTGCGGCCCCACTTCGCGCCTTCAAAACTTAAAGGAAGACCGAGGGTTTTTGGGTGGGGGGACATGTTGCATCCACGCCACTGCACCAGGTGTGGGTGTTCCAAAATGCGTTGCACCCCACCACTGGTGTGGTCGGATTCGTGAGTCACGAGTTCAAACGGGGCTTTGATTTCTGGTAAAATTTTAGCGACAAAGTAATGTATCCAGTCCATCTTCGTGAAGAACACTCGACTTTTCCTTATGAGTTCCACATCTGGGTGTGGTGTGCCGACCACTATGAGATTTTTAATTTTTTTAAAAATTATTGGAAACTGATGCAGATAGCTCCATTCATAAATACATACATCCGAATTTTCAATCAATTCTTCCCCAGTGAGTGTATCCATTAAAGATTTAGTGTCAATTACTTTCTAAACCATGTTGGCACTCATGTATTCCCCAGTCGCGGTCACCTGTGGTGAACCGAAAAAACTCAAAAAGTTCCGCAAGCGCCTCGCCAGGGAGCGTCGCGAAGACCTTCAACGCATGGCGGACAAGATTCACGATATCGCCGAAGATGAAAAGAGACGTTCGAAAGAATTGCTTCGCGAACATCGAGAATATTTCGAAGACAACAAGTCCAAGTCCAAGGAAACCTCTATCGACTTTTTCGAGAAGTGAAGGCGAACCACGCCGCCATCACCGTAAAGAGGCTCATCAAGACTTTATCATCCTGCTCCACTGCTAAGATGGCGCTCAACGTGCTGTAGAGTGCAAATCGCACCTCCCTCTGGGTGCGGTCCAAAGACCGTTTCATAGCAGTCCTGCTCTTCTCCAAATTCAGGACTGCTGTACTTATGTTTTTGATTCTCGTCGGCATCTCGCTCGTCGTCTGTAGCATACCCCTGAGGTCAATCGCCTGCGTCACCTGTGTCTTCACGATGGGTTCCAGGTATGTGTAATAATTAAAATCAGGATCCAACTTTAAACATATTCCCTCTACCAATGAAAATGCCTTGGCCAGATAGATGAATGACGACGGCAGGATGAACGGTTTCTCTCGCGCCAGGTTTGCGATGATTTCATCATTCATCAGATCTTTCACATCCAGTGTGCCCAGATAGTCCAAGATGGTGTCGAAAAAAACTTCAATGTCTCCCAGGTCGGTGCCCACGGGGATGATGATTTTGAGCGCCACCAGGACTTCGACGATTTTCTTCGTGTCCTTGTTGATGATGTGCACCAGGAGTTCTACGAAACCCTGACGGAGTTCTTCACTGATAGGAATCACGAGACCAAAATCATAAAACACGAGACGACCTTCGGGGAGGAACCCAACGTTTCCAGGATGTGGGTCGGCGTGGAAAAAGCCGTGGTCCATGGTTTGCATGACGTAGCTGCTGATGAGCGCTTCGCACACCTTTTTCTGGTTCACACCTTTGGTTTGGATGTTCGTGAGTTTTTCAGACGGCACGTACTCCATGACGATGACATTCGGTGACGACAGGTTTTCGTAGACGCGTGGAACTTTCACCCATGTATTTTTTTTAAAATTGTGTCGAAATACGATGGCATTCTGTACCTCTTTGCGGTAGTCCGTCTCCCCCAAGAGGTTGTCGATGGATTCATTGAGGACGTAGCCCGACCCCGTGCCCGTGTCCACGCCCATGCGTTCGAGAAAGGCGACAATGTTTTTCACATTGTCCATATCCATCTTCATGATGTTGTAAATGTCCGGACGTTTCACTTTAACGATGACGTCCTCACCAGTCACGAGTTGTGCTCTGTGTACCTGTCCAATGCTCGCAGATTTGAACGGCTTTTCATCGAAATAGGAAAAGTGTTTTTGGTTTACGTATTTTTTTATTTCATCGTATGCCACGGGAGGGACGTCGTCTTGGAGACTCTCGAGTTCACGACAAAAGTCCGTCGGATAGAGGTCCCCTCTCGTCGAAACGATTTGACCCAATTTCACAAAGGTTGGACCTAAGTCGAGTAACTGATGTTTTGTCCATCGCCCGACGACGGCTTTATTTTTAGTCGTTGCATTTTTGACCAAGAATTTAGCAGCAAATTGCCATGTTTTGACTTTTTGTACAGGTGAGGGTGTCATCCTTAATGTATATTCATTTTTTTTTCTCGCCATTTTATAAGATGTCCAGTGATGGAGACGTCACACTCATACTATTTTTAGTCATGGGTGGTGTGTCCGCTGTGGCCACAGCCGTGGGTGGGTATTTTAGCACTCGCAAAGAGGAGTGTCAGGCGGCGTTCACACCCTGGACCCCATGCACAGACGAGTGCGACACAGAACCTACGAGGTCCCGCAAATATGTCATACAAAGTGGAGCGAGTGCGTGTCCATATATCGACGGTTACACCGAGACGGAGTCCTGTGGTCCAGTGACTCCGTGTTGCGAAGTTGAGAGAGACTGGGCACCAGAGGGTACGTGTAGCACTACAGGTTTACAGAAGTTTACTCGGACACTGCGAGAACGTGAGACGGGGGCGTGTGAGGACTTTCCAAAAGAAAACTTCGTCCCATGTTGTTTCGAAAAAGGTGACTGGGCCTTGGATGGTTCGTGCGGTGAACACACCTCTGGAAAGCAGAGATACAAACAAACAACCACTGGGTGTCCGGTTGACAAAGAGTACAAGTACGAGGATTGTGCCCCGTGTGTGGGTGCATGGAGTAACGAGATTCCGACTTCGTGTCCCACGGGTTGTGGATTCGGTGGGGAGACGTTCACGAAGACATGGAACGTGATTACCGAGAAGATTGGTACGGGGACGTGTCCACACGTGAACGGCTTTGTGGAATCCTTAGAGTGTGACCCCACGACACTCTGCCCTTGTCCAGGTAACTGGTCTGCGTTCCCCTCATGTCCCACAGAGTGTGGTCAGCCACAAACGACGGTGTATAGGTTCTGGCAACCTGGATCCAAGGATGGTGGGAAGAACTACCAGTCGTGTCCCACGAGTGATGATCCCAAGATATGCCCAGCCACCCCCTCGTGTTGTGTCCGCACGGAGTGGACCCCATCGGGCCAGTGTGAAAATGGTCAACAGAGACAAATCAGAACGGTCGTGTCCTGTGCCGAAGACACTGACACGATGCGTTTTTTGCCGTGTTGTGAGTATACCCCATGGACGCCGTCGGGGCAGTGTGAGAACGACTTACAAGCACAGGTGCGAGAGGAGATTGAAAATACCGGTCCGGAGTGTGCCAAAGAAGAAGACATCGTACTGGAGCAAACTTTGGCGTGTTGTCCTTACAGTGCATGGGCGCCGTCTGGACAGTGTGTCGATGACATGCAGAAACAGGTTCGTGGGGTGACTACGTTGGCATCCGGAGAACCGTGCGCCCCACAAGAACAAGAGACCAATGGGTTGGAAAGATTTATGAGTTGTTGTGGATATTCAGACTGGGAACCGTCAGGAGTGTGCACCGAGAACGAGGAAGGCACCGACGCGGCGCTGGCCAAGGTTCGGAGCGTCATTGCGAGCACGGCCGAGAACCCATGCGCACCAGAGGAGACTACGACGCTCTCTGGCGCGGACCCGTGCTGTATCGAACAAGGGGATTGGGCCAGTGTTGGTGGGTGCGTGGATGGGCTACAAAAATATGAACAAACCGTTGTCGGTAGTGCGTGTGCCACTGATGTGGACTCTCGATATGATGCATGCGCACCCTGCGAAGGGTCGTGGTCAGAGGCGCCGTGTCCGACGGATTGTGGTTTACCGCGATATGACAACATTCCGAAGACGTGGACCACAACAACACCCGCGGTGGGTACAGGCACGTGTCCAACCGACGCCGATGCCCCACCCGCACCAACGTACTCATGCCTCCCGACGACACCTTGTGTGTGTGAAGGTGAGTACGATATCACATGTCCCACGGATTGTGGTTACAGTGGCGGAGACACACGAACGTTTACACAAACTGGAATAGTCCCTGGTCGCGCGTATGGTGCCTGTCCCGCGAATGAATCGTGTCCGGTTATAAATCCATGTTGTGAGTACACGGAATGGGCACCTTTGGAGACAGGTCGCGAAGCATGTGTCGATGGACAAATCATTCTTTCAAGAACAAAAATAAATCCACTATGCGTCGAGGACCCATCGGTTGATACCAGCCTCACGAAACTCGTTCCGTGCCAGAATTGTGAAGGGAGTTGGTCTGCGTTCCCACCATGTCCAACAGAAGAAGAGTGTGGCTTCGGTGGGGGAAACGTTTACAAAACGTGGACGCCCACGAGTCCCACAGACGAGAATGGCTACGGGGAGGCGTGTCCAACCGGTGCTGCACCGAGCCAGTATTGTCCAGCGACGTCGAGGTGTCCATGTCCCGGGTCTTGGAATGCGTATCCACCATGTCCAACCGAATGTGGTCAGTCCGAGTCGACAGTCACCCGTACGTGGGCGGAAGGGGAAAAGGACCCATCCAAATTCTACAACTCGTGTCCAACAACTTCGAGCACGACATGTCCCGCGACGTCGAAATGTGTTACACCTGATGGAACATATTTCAGTTATCCAGCTGATGACTACTACGCCCGAGTGGCGATTGGAGCCAAAGCACTTACGGGTCACTGGACCATGGCGACTGGTTATCATGAAATTGGTGGCAACGGACCATGGTATTACAGTTTCACATTACCGGAATTAATTTACATACAGGGCATCGGATATGAAGCCCATGAAAGAACGGACGTGCTTCCGTCAAGCTTTGAATGGTATACAATAAACCCCGACGGGTCGTGGAATGGTCCAGTGACAATGTCGGAAATTACGTCGACGAAAGCGAACAACTACACTGCTGCACAATTTCGTGCGAGTAAAGGGGTGCGTGGAACGTTAAGCAAGGGTCTCGTGTTCAAGATTAACTCATATGTTTTGAATCCGAATGACCCCACATCTGGCGACGATCTCGATTTTAGGCTGAATTTTGGCATCACTGGTAGCTACGCAGGTCAGTTTGCTACATAGAAGATTCAATTAAATCAAATAAACTATCCACCATTTTTCGATGTTTCTCACTGTTTATGCGGTCTCTATTTTCGAGAAGATACAAGATGCGTTTGTTGTCATCGGGTTCGCTGTACACGACTTCCCGTGTACGGATGTAATCGGCCACGACGTAGATGATACCATCGAGAAATTCTTCCAAAGCCATGTGCATCCACGAGTTGGTGGGCGTCCCCCAAGTCGTGGTGTCATCTCTGACCCGGACCCCGTGTCCGTACTTTTCCTGGCCAAAAGTCATGCGTTGTCTGATGAGGTCCATTTTAAAGATAAAAGGCGCTCTTTTTTTAAACTTCATGAAACTTGATTGTGTGCTCACGGCAGTGAATGAAGTGCCTTTGTACCTAGAGTTTTTACCTATATTTGTGGATACGTGGAAAAAACTCTACCCCCACGTCGACGTCAAAGTTGTCCTCGTCGCCAAGGCCATTCCCGAAGAGTACCTGGCATATAAAGAAAATATCATTCTCTTCGAACCGCTGGATGGTGTCCCCACGGCATTCACATCACAGTTCATTCGTCTGTTGTACCCAGGTCTTTTAGACTATGAAAATGGTGTGATGATCACAGACATGGACATGTTACCTATGAACCGAACGTACTACACCGAGCACATCAAGGCGTACGGTCGTGAAAAGTTCATTTACTTACGTGAGAATGTCTGCGCCAACGAGAGTCAAATCGCGATGTGCTATAACGTCGCGGTACCGGAGGTTTGGAGGGATGTATTCGACGTGCACTCACTTGAGGACGTGCGCAATGTGCTCAGAAACACGGACACGAGTTGGTCATCTGACCAGCGTACCTTGCACGACAAAGTCACGACGTGGCACGAAAAGACGAATAATTTCGTGAGACTCAAAGAAAGGGATACACGATTCATGAGACTGGACAGGAATACGTTCGATTTGAATAACCATTTCATTCAGTGGAATATCAGACGAGGGTTGTACAGTGATTATCATTGTTACAGACCCATGAGTAGATATAGGGATATAAATTTGGCGATTTTCAACTCACTAGACATGTAATGTTCTATGGTCATCCGCGAAACAACACAACACATCCAGGTTTATCAGAGACTTTGCCCGACACTTTGTCGCCGTGTACACCGCCATCTCCACTTCGGGTGAGCGCTCGTAGGTGTAGTCAAACTTTTTCCAGTGGTCCGCACGAAGTGCCATGAGACCGAGGACACAATCTTGTCCGGGCATAAATTCTTTCGTGCACACGTTGAAATATTTCACGTATGCATCGTGGTCTTCCGTGATTTCTTTGAAAAAAGTGTCTGACAGCATCTTGTATCGTCCAGTGAGTTTTACCACGAGGTCTTCATCTTTGATGTCGTAGTGTATGAGAACATCTTTGATGTCTGCGAGTTCGTTGCCACCTTTGTGTCTAAAACACAAACTGTTATTATTCGTGTAAAACACCTCACAACCGAGTGTGTCGAGTGGGGTCGACCGAGGTCCATTGTTTTCCACGATGATGGGGATGACATCTTTGGGTAAAACTTTTAGGGTTTGTGTGATACTATCAATGTACGTTATCTTGCGATGTTCATAATCACGAACACCATACTTTGCGTCGAGGGACGCTGTGATGATGAGGTAGGTTTTCATTTAAAAGTTAAAAGCTCTGTATTTTTAAATGCGTCTCTTGGTGACTGGTGGTGCTGGTTTCATCGCCTCACACTTCGTGCACCAAGTACGGGCGGAGCATGAGGTGGTCGTCCTCGACAAGCTTGATTACTGCGCATCCGTCAAGAACATCCCCCACGATGTCCGTCTCGTGAAGGGTGATATTCGCGACGCCGATGCGGTGCGCGCGCTCTTCGCTCGTTTCAAACCAGAGGCGGTGGTCCACTTCGCGGCACAGACGCACGTGGACAATTCATTTGGAAACTCTTTAGAGTTCACGAGTAATAACGTCGAAGGCACGCACGTGCTCTTAGAGGTGGCTCGAACATACGGTGCCCTCAAAAAGTTTGTCCACGTGTCCACGGATGAGGTGTACGGTGAAAGTTCGTACGAGTTGAATTCCAGTAACACCGAAGGTGGTACGATATTGCAACCAACAAATCCCTACGCGGCGACGAAGGCGGCGGCAGAGATGCTCGTGATGGCATACGGGCGTTCCTACGGTCTTCCCTACGTGATTACGCGGGGAAACAATGTCTACGGCCCAGCACAATATCCCGAAAAGGTTATACCAAAGTTTATCACCCTAGCCATGCAAGGGAAAAAGTTGCCCATCCACGGTGATGGATTGGGTACCAGGTCCTACCTACACGTGTCCGATGCAGTCTCGGCGTTTGCGACCATCTTGGACAGGGGGGTCCTCGGCGAGGTGTACAACATCGGGACCGCACAGGAACGCACCACGCTCTCCGTCGCCGAGGACATCTGTGCACAGTTTAACCTAGACCCCGAGACAGCCATCGAATTCGTACAGGACCGTCCATTCAACGACCGAAGGTACTACATCGATTCAGGAAAGTTGCACCACATAGGATGGGTTCCCGAGAAGACGTGGGAACACGGGCTCGCAGAGACCATCGCGTGGTACAAGAATCATAACACCGACGAGTACTGGTCACCCGCGCCCACCTTTCTGGTGTATGGAAAGAATGGTTGGATTGGTGGACTCCTCGGCCAGTTGTTGGAAAAGGGTGGGTACACCTACCACTTTGCCGAAGAGCGTCTCGAACACTGCGAAAAGGACATGGACACGTTCCACCCGACCCACATTCTGAACGCGGCAGGCATCACGGGTCGCCCCAACGTGGACTGGTGTGAAACGCACAAAACTGAAGTCATACAGACCAACGTCGCGGCGACGTTGCACATGATTGATACCGCCCACCGCCGAGGTGTGCACGTGACCAACTTTGCCACTGGGTGCATCTACACCTACGACGAGGCACATCCACGCGGTGGACCTGGGTTCACGGAGGACGACCCACCTAATTTCAGAGGGTCGTACTACTCGCGCACGAAGTGCATGGTCGAAGAACTCATCAAAGAGTACGACAACGTCTGGCAGTTGCGTCTACGCATGCCCATCAGCGCTGACCTGGAAAACCCGAGAAACTTTGTCTACAAGATTGCTCGCTACGACCGTGTCGTGGACATCCCAAACAGCATGACAGTCCTAGATGAACTCTTGCCACTGGCCATCGAGGGCGCGGTACGCGGACTCACGGGGGTCTACAATTTTACAAATCCAGGAGTGGTCTCCCATCGGGAGGTGTTGGACATGTATAAACCAGGACATCCGTGGACATATTTCACCGAGGAAGAACAAAACAAAATCTTGGCCGCGCCGAGGTCGAACAACTTTCTCGACACGACAAAATTAGAACGCGCGTTTCCAGGACTCATGAACATTAAAGATTCACTCAAAAAGTACGTGTTTTCTCGATGAATGCATCAATGTTTTCATTGCACAACAATGGTGAATAGTCGTTAATTTTGGCATCGTCCCAATACCACCATTGGATTTTCAAAAGCTCGTCAATCTGTGCCCTTGTGAATCTGTGTTTAATATATTTCGCAGGATTACCACCCACCAAGGTGTACGGTTCAACATCTTTCACTACGTGACTGTTATTGGCAATCACGGCACCATCTCCGATAGTCACACCAGACATGATTGTAACATCACTTCCAATCCATACATCATTTCCTATGGTCACCCCTCCTTTAGATGCTGGATGTCCCTCACCATTAAATGCATTGAACACACCCTGGTGGATGTGCCCGAATGGATACGTCGTTACCCAATCGGTTCTGTGATTGCCACCTAGGTATATGTTCACGTTCGCGGCGATGGAACAAAAATTTCCAACCGTGAGTTTTGCGTGTTCGTTTTCCCAGTGCACATTTGGATTTCCATACGAATATTTACCAAACTTCATATTATTACATTTCAACTTTTAAATACCATTTCAATCTGCGCACCTCCATACACTGCCGCGGTGTATCCGAACGTGGAGAATCCTTTCATGTTTACATCACCGGCGGTGACGTAGACCTTCCTACATTGTGCGAGTAGAAACCAATCGACAAACATATCCGTCACGTCTTCACCATCACATGCACGACTGTGTACAACCTTGCTGATAGCACTAACTTTTACTTTTTCCGGGTATTGTTCCAACAACTGTTTCCTGAGATGTAAACTATCGGTGGATACAAACACTGGCTCTGGTGAGTCTTCAATGATTTTTATAAACTTTTCCAACAGAGTGTCATCACAAAACATCCACGCAAACTCTTCGTGTGGTGTGCCATCATCGAGGGCTTTAGAATCCGGGCCATGGTTACCGCGACGAATGTGTAGCCCGACATGACACCCGTGATTGTTTTGGCGCACACGTTCCGCAATGTCAGGTGTTGGTGAAACAACTTGACGCATCAATGGATGGACGTGTTTGAACGTAAAGTTGTTTATATAAATATTCGCAATGTACACTTCTTCATCCGGGTCCGTAGACACTGAAATGCCTTGGACACACGTCATAGGTTCGGGAAGGTGCGGTACTTTGTTTTGTTGCCGACACATGAACAAAAAATCAGTCACATTAATGATTGTGTTTCCCCATCCCGAGTCTCGAATGTAGTGCAACTTCATAACTAGTTTAAAAAAAGGGGGTGTTTTTTAATTAATGTACATCTCCTACTCCCTTTGGGGTTCCAATAAAGTGTACACCTACGGTCTCGTTGAAAATGCATTGCAGATTAAAAAACTTCTTCCCGAGTGGACTCTGCGCGTGCATCACAATAGCAGTGTACCGGAAAATGTCATCGCGTGGTTGAAAGCGCAGGACAACGTACAACTCATACCCCACGACGGTGACGAGTGTAAGGCGTCGAACATGTTTTGGCGTTTAGAAGACCTGTTTTTGGATGACACCACGGTACTCATCCGAGACGCTGATTCACGCATAAGCGTTCGCGAGGTGCGTCTCATCAACGAGTGGTTGGCATCTGACAGAGATTTTCATATCATTCGCGACCATCCCGGACATCGCGTGCCCATTCTCGGTGGAACCATGGGGTGTCGAAACAATTGTTTGAAGTACATCGGCACCCCAACGGGTCTGCGCGATGTCAACGCACCCCCGATACAGTTCAACGATGGGGTGGAGTTCATGCGACACTTTTATAAAAATGTACCCCTACCAACGGATAGGTACAATTTGGACCAGATGTTCTTGTACACATACGTGTACCCCATCGTGTCCTACCGCGCGATGATACACTGCAGTCATAACGCGTACGAGAAGTTTGCCAAGCGCATCGACGCGGTATCTACGGGGTTTTGTGGCGAAATCGAGACGCATTGTCCCGAGGCGACAAAGATTTTCGAAGGCGAGGGGGCGGAATCAACGTTTGAACGAGTAGCTGCTTATTAAATAACTAACATCTTTTCATGTCCTACTATAATTTTCGTGTTCACCATCACATCGTACCCCGCATCTTTTAAATTTTTACAAAACGCCACATCTTCACTACACATGTCGCGAAGCACGATGCCGTCCTCTTTCGTCATGTGTTGAAGTGGGTAGGAAAAGTATGGATACTGCATGCTCTCGATGACACCCTTGCGCACGGCCATGAATCCCATGCCGTTGTAAGCCACGGGGATGTGTTTCGGAGCACCCACGACGTCTTCGGGTCTCAAAAATTTAAAGGACCCGTGTTTTTTGAAATAGTCTTCATCCCACGTGCGCACGCACGCAAAGTGTTGAAGGTCTGACATGCGGTAGAGACCAGACACGACGGCGTGTTCCTTTGTGTCTTCGATGAGGTCGATCACCTGTTGCGGGGTGAACACGATGTCGGAATCGATGGTGAACCACACGTCGTACTCGAGTTTGCCACCAAAAGGTTTTTGGTGTTCACCGCGAAGGACGTCGAGACCTAACGTTTTCATGCGAGAGAAGGATACGAAACTGCTGTATTCGTTCACCATAATCACCTGGTGTCCCACGCGCATGAGGGTCGTGAAGGTTTCGGTCCAGTTGGCGAGAAAGCGTCCGGAGAATTCTCGACCAGGAAGGGCGAAGACAACTTTCATGGTATGTGTTATTAAAGAAGTTCTATTCTTTTAAGTGGCATCCGCGTTCTTGGTCACCACACAGAAGTGTCTCGTACACCCACCGACCATCGACGACTTCTTTGTCCAAGAGTTCATTCTTAAGAAACTCGAGTTCAGCTCGGTGCAAGGTGAGCAGTTCCATGGTCTCTTTGTAGCACTGTTTGACGATGCGATCGATTTCTTTGTCCACCACGCGCGCACTGAATGGACTTAGGTTGGTGTAATCGTAATTGTTTTCACCAAACCCGTAGCGCGTCACCATTTCTCGCGCCAGCTGGTACGCCGAGGCGTAGTCCCCGGACGCACCCGTAGTGACCTCATCTTTTCCGTACACAATCTCTTCGGCGGCTCGACCACCGAGACACACGCGCAGTTGTGAAAAGTAGTAGGATTTAGGGTACAGGTCGACGTCCTCCTTGGGTTGGAAAAAGGTGACGCCACCGGCATCACCCCTCGGAATGATGCTCACCTTGCGCACGGTGTCAAACCCTGGAGAGAACGCACCCACGATGGCGTGTCCCGCCTCGTGATAGGCCACCAATGTTTTCTTTTCATTTGAAAATTTAGTCATGCCTCTGGCACCGATGACGATGCGCTGAAACACGTCTTCGACGATGTCAGCGGTGATGACACCGACACCATCCTTCACAGAACGAATGGCGCACTCGTTGAGCAAGTTGGCCAGGTCGGCACCACTGAATCCAGTGGTTTGTTTGGCCACCTCACGAAGTGAGAGGTCTTCTGACAGGTTCTTGCCCCTGGCGTGCACGGCTAAGATGCGTTCTCGACCATCCACGTTTGGAAGGGACACTTCAATCTTTCGGTCAAACCGTCCGGGGCGAAGAAGGGCTTCGTCCAGGATGTCCGCGCGGTTCGTGGCGGCCAGGATGACGATTTGTGTATTCACATCGAAGCCGTCCATTTCCGTCAGCAATTGGTTTATGGTCTGTTCGCGCTCGTCGTTGGAGGGCATGCCACCCACGGAACGTTTCTTGCCGATGGCGTCGATTTCATCGATGAAGATGATGCACGGTTCATTCGCCCGCGCGATGGCGAAGAGGTCGCGAACTCGCTTGGCACCCACACCGACGAACATCTCCACGAACGAAGAACCAGAGACGTTTATGAATGGAACGCCAGATTCCCCCGCGATGGCGCGCGCGAGAAGTGTCTTGCCCGTCCCGGGAAGTCCCGTGAGGAGCGCACCTTTGGGGATTTTGGCACCGGAGATGGTGTACTTTTCCCCATTTTTGAGAAAATCCACAATCTCTTCGAGCTCTTCCTTGGCGTTATCGATGCCCTCGACGTCGGTGAAGCGGGTGTCCACGTCGCTGTCCACACCGAGCTGGATGTCCTGTTGCATCAGGGGTGATGCACCCAGTCCGCTGAAAAAGAAGGCTCGGATGAGAATGAATGAGAACGCGAGGAGGAAAAACACGGACACGCCGTCCATGAAATTCATGGGAGAGGGTGAGTTGAGGTCGATGCGCACGTCCGTATCCGAACATTCAGTGACGAGTTGCCAAAGACTCGGGTTTGCCACGACCTGGGCATCGCCAACCTCTCCATCTCTGTCCAAGAATAGCACCTCGCCGGCGTTTGGTTTCAGCACGACTTCTTGGAGTTTTTTTGTCTTCAACTTTTGAATAAACTGCGAATACGTGTGGCGTTTAGGTTCTTTTAATGTACCAACTTTTACCGGTGGAGCTGTCTTGAGTGTGAACATTATTATTTATCTAACATTATATCTCTAACTTCGTCGTACAAAAGAGACACCACGGCGAATTGGTATGATAAAAATGTCACGAGCGTTGCTTCATAGCTGAAGTCGTAAGGTGCGACCTTTTCCACCAGGGCTACGGCGAGCGGGACGAGCACACCAGACTTTGTAAAATCTAAAGTCTCCACGTTTCGTGAGAGTACGCTCAAGTACGCCATCGATGCGGCTGCGCCGATGAGCGCGGAGACCGCGGCAGGTTCACCACCCATGCACGCGTAGTACGTCGTAAAAACACCATTCAGGGCTAGAGTGTTTTTACGAAGTTTATTTTTTAAAGTGGGGTAGGATGTCAACGATGCGTTCACTGATGTAATCATTACATTATTAGATGCTCTTTCTTTTAAGAATGGTTAACCCGTTGTTATTTGTGTACCGCTTTTGAAGTTCCCACGTGTCTGGGTGTTCGGCGAGGAACTCTTCGACCGCGGGCCAGAGACCTCGCGTGATTTCATCGGCAGGGATGCCCGAGGTTTTACTCTGTTCCTGTGCGTTCCAGTTCATGCGCAAGGTTTCCCCGCGCTCGCCATCGACGGTGGTGTCGTGCATCGCAATGTATTTTTTCGTGATGGGTGCATATCGAGCCAACTCTCGCTTCAAGTGCCCATACACGTGCCACGTGTCGATGAATGTCATGTCCGTCTCCGTCGGTAGGTCAATGGTGAGGTCATCACCGAGGATGAATTGTGCATCGATATTCTTTTCCCCCTTGGCCGCTCTCTGAAGCTCGTTGAAGTGACACGGTTGGATGTCGTTCATGAACAGCGTGGCACCCTCGGGGAGTCCGTGGACCATGGCCCACGAAGAAACGACGCCTCGCACACCGAGCTCGGTCACGTGCTGACACTCCGACGCGAGTGCGGAGAGCGTCGGCAAGTGTTCATTGATGTCGCTCGACTCCTGACACAAAGATTTGTACTTATTTTCAATGGTGGCCATTATTACTCAAGGAATCAAATTTCATCTTTAACACGTTCTCGATTAGCCATGTGCAATGCTTCCACATCCGCCTTGTTTTGTCCCGTGTATGGGACGGCGTAGCCATTGTCGCAGAGCCACTTGTTCACGTTGGTCCAGGTGCCGTCTTCAGAGACCCAGACCTCGCCGAGGACTCGACCAAACTTGCCCCTGGAGTCGGCTTCGGGGCATCGAATCTCCATGACGATGTCATCCTTCTCCGACGCGACCGCCTTCATGCACCACTCTTTCAACTTTGTCTTGGAGAGAAGACCGTACTTTTTTTCCTCTTTATCGGACGTGCGTGATTCGGGGGTATCGATACCTAAGAGGCGCACGCGTTGCGACGTCGACACGTCGAACCCGAGGTCGATGGCCACGTCGATGGTGTCGCCGTCCACGACCCGTTCGAGGGCTTTGATGCGGTACTTGAAGGGGCACGTGAGGTTGAGTGCGTCGTATCCACTGCTATTCATTTACCTTTTTCCTACATTTTAATTGTTCAGAGTTCCACGAACACGCCTCATCAGTGTTGCACTCGCCCACGTCGTCGTGGACGTAGCACGCGTGGAAGTCGCACTTGCCATCTGACCACACACAATCGTCATCTTCATAATCGAGGCACTTGGTCTCGGTGTCGACGATGGCACAGCTCGTGTTCGCGCGAATCTGTTCATCATCCGACAACTGGTAGTAGCGTCGTGGGACGCATTTGCCACCGGTACCATCACTCAAAGACACCCAGTGGCACGTGGTGTCTTTGGCACACTTGAGGTCATCCTTTTCAAATACACATCGGAGCCCGTCCTGGTACAGGTAGAGTCCGAGGACAAAAGACAGGACCATGCTCATCATCATACCGATGAGGAGAATGAGCATATTTTATTTTATTGCAACATTTTATAATGATAGTTCGGCTGTACAACAACACAGAATACCCAGTCCATGTGGAGGTTCGTGAGCTCGTGGAGTCGGGTCTCGAACCCCAACACGTCACCATCGCACCTAAAAGGGGTGCACCCGTGTCCATCTCTTTGCCAAAGGGTCGGTACACTGCACACGCGTTCGCCAATGGAAAAGACATCGGAACTAAAAATTTCACCACACGCAAGGGGCCGGTGTTTAAGCAGAAACACTACGAACGCGTGAAAGATGACCCCGACAAGAGACCACCATGGTTTCCCCCACTGGAGGTACACGTGCCACCACCGGTGATGCAGCGAAGAAAATTTCTGTGGATATTTTAGGAATGCGCCTAGAACGTCTCGTCCAAATCGCAAATCAGGCGAAGACGAATGCTCAAAAAAATAAAGTCGGCAACGCCCTTCTGAAGTTGATGGATGACATCGAGTGCAATCCGGCGCGTCTGTTGTACAAGAAAAGTAAAGACACGCTCCTGATTACGGAAGGTGTGAACACGTTGGGTGAAGGCGCCTTCGGTGCTGTGTTCTACGGGTGCCTCGACACGGGGTGTCAAACGAAGGTGGCCATCAAGTTTTCAAAGAAAAGTTTAAAGTCCGAGTACGTCATTGGGACAAAGTTGGCAGAGCTGGGGGTGGGCCCCCGCATGTACCGCTACGGCGTGTGTCCATCAAAGGGTGTGGAGTTCATCTATTACGAGTACGCCAGTCATGGAAGTTTGGATGATTTCGTGCAAAAGTATCGCAAAGAATTAAAGGCGTCGGATTACAAAGCTATTCTCTACCAGGTGTACACGCTTCTACGTAAAGTGCACAGAAAGTACCCATCCTATAAACACTACGATTTGCACGCGGGGAACATTTTAGTGAACAAGGTGCGTGGAAAGTTGCGTCTACTCCTGGCAGACTTTGGTCTCTCGGAGATGCGAGGCATCAAGAGTCCACTGCTGAAAAAGGTGTGGCGACGGGAACAGGCCCCTGATGCATTCGTGTTCACGTACTACCTCGGTCAGGAGTTGGGACCGTCGGGTCCGCCCACCGCGGTGGCGTTCTTCAAGGAGTGCAGTACGTGGTCGTACACACCGAAGGACACCAGTGTGAAAGTCATCGCGGATGTGATGAAACACCCATTCATGAAGGGTGCACACAGGGCGGTCCTAAAGGTGTAATACTTGTAGGGCTTCATTCACCCCAGGGTGTCGCTCGATGTCACTGAGTCCCATCTCCACGTGTGTCATGTAGTTGAGGTCCAGACCTTGCATCTTGTACACAATCTCTTGTAATCCATTTTCAGGACCGAGGTCGCTCTGGTCCAGGTCCCCCGTTATCACGAGTTTGGTCCCAGGTCCCAATCTCGTGAGAAGCATCTGCATTTGGTTGGGTGTGGCGTTTTGCATTTCATCGGCGATGATGAAACTGTTTGCGAACGTGCGCCCACGCATGTACCCGAGAGGTTCGATGAACACATTGCGTTCAATCTGGGTCTTGGACATGTAGTTTTCAAAAATATCAAACATCGGTCGCGTCCACGGTTCCATCTTACTTTCCATGGTTCCTGGAAGGTAGCCCATGTCCTCGTCCGCGGCGACGATGGGTCGCGTTAGGATGACCCTCGTCCGCTTGGTGTCGTAGAGATGGTCCATGGCCACGTGGCACGCGAGCATAGTTTTGCCAGTGCCCGCTGGGCCCGTGGCGATGACCACGGGTTTATGTCCACGAAGTGCGAGCATGTATCGGCACTGTCCTGCTGTCTTTGGGAACTCCATTAAAAAAATGTGAGAATATATTACATGGCAAACAACGCTTTTGAAACACCCCCACCTTCCCCGCCGGCACCTCGACGAAGTGTGAACCGCACACCGACCAATGCGAATTCTCGTATCGTGGTGCGTCGAACGCCACCCCCAGCACCGACACGCCCGAGAAGAACCGGTACCGGTCGGGTGAACGTGCGACGCCCGACCCCGAGACGCATCTTGTTCAATGGCAACAGAGTGTCTCAGAACTTGCGCGCGCTCCTCGCCAGCATGTCTCCCACGACGCCACGAGCCACGACGCCCAAGGCACGACGTCCGAACACCCCTCCGTCTTCGTTCAAGAATAAAAATAATAACAAAAAGTAAAAAACAACAATGATTGAGCGCATGCAGATGGTCGAAGCCGTCCGTCGAGGTCGCGAGGCTGTGCGTCGTCAACTCATGTTTAACGACGTAAACAACTGGAACCCGCGGAACACCAAGAACAACAACAACACGGGCGTGACGTATGAAAACAAGGCACTTCCAAAAAACGCCACGAACATGGTGTCCCAGAATGGGTTCAGTGTGGGTAATAAGGTACTTCAGTATGGACGAAACAAGTACATGAAAGTGTCTGATTATGCAAAGTATTTGCGTAGCCCCAGAGGTGGAAAGACTACTTTGCGAGAATTTTTAAATGCCAATGGAAATAAAAATTTTAAGTCCCCAGAGGGTATCGTATTCAGGAAAAGTCAGGTGAAATTTTATAAATTTATATGATAACATGCTCGTCGCAGAATTTCATTTCATAAAATTCAAACCATCCGGGGCCTTCATCACCATGAAAGATAAGACCCACCAGGTGAGGTATATGTGTTTCAGTTCTCGACAAGTAGCCGTCGACGCCGTGGAATACATATCCCTTTTTAGATGTCGGAACGGTGCATTCCCTTCATTTGACATGACGGACTCCATCACCAAAGTGCGAGTGCCACCAAAGTTTAAGAAGCGCGAGGTGCACGACGTGTCTAGGTTTTTTGAAATCGACACATACGACCGTGAACAACTGGATGACATCGCGCGTCGGACGAACTCTCATTTTTTGTACGTTCACAAGTTTAAATATGACTTGGATGAGAAAATGAATGTATCATTCGCTGGTCAAGAGGTGGATGCCTACGTGGATGAAAAAGAATTCGTCGCCCGTCTCGAGTATAATTTAAAAGTTATGTAATATAGGCTAATAAGCATGTGCGGCATAGTATGTCTCTTCGGCGAAGAACGCGTGGTTCCACCTAATATGTTAACACATCGCGGACCCGATGCCTTTGCTTCGAAAACCCTCGGTCGATGTCGGATGGACTTTTACCGTCTCTCCATTAACGACCTGTCACCGACGGGCATGCAACCCTTCACCTCGTCCGATGGTTGCACGATGTACGTGTGCAATGGGGAAATTTACAATCACAGAGACCTCGTGTGTGATAAACCCAAAGGTACGAGTGATTGCGAGTGTTTAGGTCCTCGCATTAAAAAGGTTGGCATCCAGCACACTTTAGAAGAGGTGAGGGGGGACTTTGCGTTGGTGTACACCGATGGCAAACATGTGATCGCGGCGAGAGACCCCGTAGGTGTGCGCCCCCTGTTCTACACGCGCTACGGTTCGGGGTCCATCGCGTTTGCGAGTGAAGTGAAAGCGCTTCTCTTCCTGAACACCCCTGTGCACGTGTTTCCACCGGGCATGTTTTACGATAGCTACCTCGACGAGTTCATCACCTATCACAGCGGCTACTGGCCAGTGCGCACGCTCGTGAGAACACCAAACAAACTCAAAGAGGTTCTCGAAGACGCGGTGCGCGTGCGACTCGCCAACACGCAACGAGACGTGGGATTCCTCCTCTCCGGTGGGTTGGACAGTTCGCTGATCACCTCCATCGCACAGAGGATGACCAAGAGCCGTATACAAACATTCTCCATAGGTCTGAAAGGTAGTCCGGACCTGGACGCGGCGAAGAAGGTGGCGACCTACCTGGGCTCTGAACATCACGAGGTGACCTTCACAGTGGAGGAAGGGTTGCGGGTGTTGCCCGAGGTCGTGGCCAGTTTGGAAACCTACGACACCACCACTATCAGAGCATCGGTGCCCATGTGGTTGTTGTGTAAATACATCAAAGAGAAGACGACGTGTCGGTACATCTTCTCCGGAGAAGGGTCGGATGAACTTTTGGGTGGCTACCTTTATTTCAAAAATGCCCCTGGGGTGCAGGAATTTGCCATGGAAAACATGCGACGGCTCAAGTTGATTCACCAATTCGATGGGTTGCGTGCCGACCGGTGCGCGGGTGCCCACGGGTTAGACCTCGTCGTGCCTTTCTTAGACATTAAATTTATTCACGAGTGCATGAAGATGAATCAAACGTTGAAGATGGACCCGTCGTGTGAAAAAAAGGTGCTGCGACAAGCATTCGTGGGGTATCTTCCAGAGGAGATATTGTGGCGTCAGAAGGATGGCATGAGCGATGCGGTCGGGACTGGGTGGGTAGATTTTTTAAGGGACAGGGGGGAACGCATGATTTCAGACAACGCCTTCTTAGTGAACAAGGCTATATGTGCCCAACACAATGAACCCCTGACGAAAGAGGAGGTGTGGTACAGGGAAATTTTTTGGAAATTCTATGGGTGCAGACATGACCATCTCATCTCGGAGATATGGAGGCCTCGGTGGACGGACGTGACCGACCCGAGTGCTCGATTGCTCATGGATGTGAAAAAAAATGTACCCCCATAGTAATGAGCAACGGCAATGCTTCAGCTTCAGCGAATGCAGACTTGCTCACTACACTGAGCATCATCGCGCTCGTCACCGTCCTCGTGGGTGCACTCGTGTTGTTTTTCGGGTGGACGTGTACGTCGGGAACGTTCACGTCTAACTCTTTCAGCGTGTCCAATTGTTTCGTCGTCCCAGGACTTTTCACGTCGAATGTGGCGGTGACGGCACCCAACATCGCCCCAGATGCACCATGCGACAAGTGGAACGTCTTCAACTGCCCACCGAACCGGTGTCAGGTGGATGAGGTGGAGGGTGTGTGTGAAGACTTGGGGAGTCCACTTCTGGAGTTGGATTGCGGGGCGGACAAATATCAGAGTGCCGTAGACTGCCCGATCGTCGGGTGTGAGTGGAACATCGACGAAGAGCGGTGCGCCGGCTTTGGTGAACACTGTTCATACATCATCTCGAAAGATGCGTGTGATGCGCGCATGGATTGTCAGTGGGACCGGTACAGACCTGGGTACGCCACGTGTATCACCACCAGTAAGTCCCTGAGCCCTGTGGATTGTCGAGTGATGTTTAACGAAGACGAGTGCAAGGGGGACACCGAGTGTACCTGGACATCGGGAGAAACCGGCAATATGTGTCTAAACAAGATGGACACCACGCAAACAAAGTGTAATTCGTGTGCACAACTATCCGTCGGTGATGTCATGGATGGATGTCAAACGTACACGACACAGAGTGTGTGCAATGAATCCTCGTGTTGTGGGTGGGTCCCCAATGAACAGGTGTGTCGTAGAATTGCACCAGACGTTGACTGTTAAAGATGTGAGCATCTCTCTTAGTAATGGCGGATGCACTTTTTGTGAAGAATTTTAACCCCAATGAAAAGGCTCACGTCCTCTGGTTAAAAGACGTGTGCGCCGCGATGGCGAAAGCCACCGGAGGCGACCGCATCGACATCGTCGCCGTGGCCAACTCCAACTCTTTCGGGTGCACGCTCGATTCCCCCCTCGACTTTGCGTCGATGCACTTTCAGCTCGCCATGAAATACACCTCCGCCGTCCTCAGCGAAGACGCGTGGGTTCCAGGAAAAAATGTGGAACAATAGTAAATGCTGTTCTTCATGTTGTTTCTGGTGCTCGTCGCCATCGCGTTGATGTATCGATGTGAAAAGTACATCATGGATGCGCGAGTGGATGCGAACCCGATGCGTCGGCGCTCGCAATTTTTCGACACCTGCTCTCCCGAAAATTTCGAAGACTGTCCGAGATAGATAAAGAATAGATGCACTTATTAATACAACCCACGAGGATGAATGCCACTCGAGCCTATGCGTTAGAAACCCTGGCAGAGATACTCGAACTTCCCGAGAGTGATACGATACCGATTAACCTCGAGAAGTCCATATTGAACCACTGCGTGCGCCGTGTCCGTGAACCATCGTGGGAAGACTACCATTTCCTGAACACGTATCGGCACAAATTTTTAGAAATCAAAAACAATCTCCTGCGGTCGCCGAAACTCAAATCACATCTTTTGGAGAAAAAGGTGAAGACAAAAGATGTGGTGGAGATGCTACCGCACGAGATGCACCCAGGGGGGCCGTGGCATCAGGTGATGGAAGATCGCATTCACAAGGACATGCGCAGGCAGGCGCTGGCGAAGGAGGCACAGAATCAAGATGGGTTCTTCGATTGCAAGAAGTGCAAGTCAAAGAAAACCACGTACTATCAGTTGCAAACGCGTTCCGCGGATGAACCGATGACGACGTACGTGTCTTGTCTCAACTGTGGGAAAAATTGGAAGTGTTGATCCAGTGTTTGGACCCGGTGAGGTCCGTGGGTTGGTCTCCCACGGATAGTATAAAGTCATAGCCTAGTTTTTGTTTCATAAGTATCTTAGTATCTGCAGATGTAAAACCCAATCTATCGTAGGTGATGCCGTACGACGACAACTGTTCCATGGTCCACTTAATCACGGGTTCGAGCCGTGGTCGCGCCGTGATGATGACCACTTTGTATCCCGCCGCTTGTGCGTCCCATAACAGTCTCACCATGGCTTGTATGGGTGTCCCCGTCAGGTAGAAGAGGGTGTCGTCGATGTCGAACATCACTGCGTCGTTTGCGCCCACTGGTCTGTACATGAGATACTCTAACCCTGCGCGGTGGAGGGCGTCCATCGAGTCTTACTTATAGGTGTGATTTGTTTTTCAGTCTATGTGTCCCGTGTGCTACAGAAACGAAACATGTGGTGCGTATTTACCGTGTGGACACAGCCTGTGTGGTCGATGTGCGGCGCGCTGGTTCGCGCGAAGTTCCACGTGTCCGACCTGTCGCGCACCCGTTGGGGTTGAATTCGGACACTTTGACGAAGAGCTCTCGAGGTTGCGGACACTAGGGCGAGACCAGGGGTACGAGTGTCGCGTCCGAGTCGACATCCTGATACACACTGGCATAACATCATTTAAAAAGAATCCACTCTTAAAGGATACTAATGATGTACAACCCGCCAATTAGTCATTATTCAGAGATGGATGTGTCCGAGTACGACGAACAGTCTATGTTTAAGTTTATTGGTCGTGAAGGGAAAAAGTTCTACTATCTCACTCGTATTCTTGGTGTCGATTATCTATGGTATGATAAAGAAAGAAAGAAGATAGAGATTTGGGGCCCTTTTTATGTACACCAGAATAATCAGGCGGCGCACGTCATACGTGCCGAGTTGGATCACTTCTTCACTTGTTGACCATGGGCGCGTTCAAGGTCCAGGACGTGATCGACGGTATCAAGGAAGGGACGCCGAAGACGCCACCGCTTCAGCGCCAGCCCGTGTACATGAAGCACGTGTACGCCTCGCTCATCACCCGCCATTACGAAGACATGGGGTTGCCACCCCCCGATTTCATCGACAAGATTCCAGATCCCCCGCGGGCACCCCCACCGACACCACCAGATCCAGGGCCGACCCTCCTGTCGGCGGATACCGTGAACGTTCGCTTAGAATACGACGAAGTACAGGGTTCGGTGAAGTGCCACTTGTCCGCTGCGCTATGCACCCTCCACGAGGCATTCTACTCGAAGGCGGTGCAACCACCGATCGACGAGGTCGTGAACGCCTACCGGGAACTTGGATTTTCTGAAAAATATCTCGAAAAACTTTTAAAGAAACACGAGACCAGACTGGCGCGCATAGAGAAGGTGGATCTAAATAAGATTTTCAAGCCAGACTCTGGTTCAAAGACTGCGCGTCGAACGACGAAGAAGAGCACCAAAGAAGTCGTCGCCGTGGAACAAGAGGACGACACCCCCGAGGACGACGATGACGACGAGGACGAGGACGAAGATGACGTCGATGAAGACGGTGCTTTCGACATGGAACTCGATGAAGACGATGAACAGGGAGACGCAGCCGAGGATGAGGAGGAGGGGTACATGTCCGATTAAAGTTAAGACACGTTGTAATAATCAAGTCATGTACGTTGCGTGGGATACCGAAACCACTGGGCTTCCAGGGGTACGGACGACACCGACGTCAAAAAATTTACATAAATACGACTCATGTAGAATCGTCTCCCTCGCCGCGGTGAAATATTCAAGTCGCGGTCGCGAACTCGCGTCGTTTCATCGAATCGTGAAACCCGATGGGTACGTCGTCGGGGCCACGGAGGTTCACGGTATCAGCCACGAATACGCAGAAACCCACGGCACCCCGTTTGCACAGGTGTTCAAGGAGTTCATAGAATTTGTCGGTTCCGTGGAGACCCTGGTCGCCCACAACTCCCGTTTCGATGAAAACGTCCTCATCTCCGAAACGTTGCGCATGGGGCTCACGGTTCCAACGTTTCACTTCGTGTGTACCAACACCATGCACAAACAGACCCACTTCAGCCCAATCAAGCTCATCGACCTGTACACGAACACATTTGGTCACGGGTTCGACGGGGCCCACGATGCACTCAACGATGCCCGCGCGTGCGGAGAAGTCTACCCACACCTGAAGGAGGTGGTGCACGTACACAGACCCATTCCTGTGAAAAAAGTCGTGATCAAGGCGTCCGACGTCTCCTCCATCATGGGTCTCTCTCAGTTTAAAAAACCCATGGACGTCGTCGAGGAGTTGTGGAGAAAGCACCTTCCAGACACCTGTACCCTGAAGAGTAAGGATGACCGCGCGCGGGAGGTTATTCAGAATACCCCTGTTTTGCAAGACGTCCAGGAGCGTTTCAAGGGGGACCACACCGCGTTGCTCGACGAGGTGGAGGCGGCCCCCATCACCCCGGCACAGAAGGGGTTGGTGAAAGACTATTTCCGTAAGGCAGTGTACAGTGGTGGTGGTGGTGCGCGACGCGAGGACAATGCGAAATTTTACACATATAACGCGTGTTCCATCCAGGGCACCTTGTATCAAATCATGGGGCGGGTCGACCAGTTGCGACCGAACGACGACGGGTCGTACACGTTGGTCGAAATGAAAAAACGGGTCAATGGGTTGTTCAACAGACTACGAGACTATGAGGAGGTGCAGTGTCGGGTCTACCTGGCGATGATGCCCCCCACTGTTCGAGACTGTTTACTTGTAGAGTCGTACGAGGGGGTCATGAAATCGTACCTGGTCACGCGGGATCCGGAGAAGTGGTCGGGTATCGCACAACGGGTCAAACAGTTTTGTGCCTATTTTCATCATCAAATTTCATATAAGGACTAAAGACTTTTTAATAACATGTATCTCAAATGGATAGCACGGTTCCCAATCATTGCATTCTATGCCGGGTCTCTCGGCTCATATATAATGGCTCGGTGGGTTTTCATCACGAATGATTGTCTCTCAATATGGAGATGGGGCAACTTTGTATGTGAAGTCAGTGAGACACAGATGCGTTCAGCTAAAACACATCTCATGTCCAAAACCCTAGGCGCCCTTGCCACGGCCATGACTTTTCTTTCATCATCACCGGGTACAAAATTTCTTCAAAATAAGCCCCAGTCTTCACAATTCGACGCATCGTCGCTCACATAACCATGGAAGCCGTCCTCATAGAAATCCGAGACCTACTTAAAGAACTTGTGGAACGGGTACCACCACCCCCCGAAGCGGTCGTCGACGACAACTTTACGTGCGAAGGGACCACTGCGAAGGGGAAGAAATGTACGAACCGCCGTATGCCTTCGAGTGAGTACTGTGGTATGCACGGTGGTAACAAAAAGCGCAAGACTGCTTCCGTGTCTAGTAGTTCGGTCGCGTGTAAGAAGATCGTTCCCGTTCATGATGGCTGTTCTTTAGGTGTTTGCGTCTTGTGTCGACATCACGGTGATGTTCTTGATTGTAGTGTTGTTTCTTGTGATTACAGTGTATGTCCTTGAATTATAATCCGATGATCATGTAACCTTGAGTGA
>Ga0222716_10000701_pt1 | contig 28915 bp, 34 predicted proteins | sample C33_13DmetaG_FD_165044 | JGI IMG/M metagenome (GOLD analysis project Ga0222716, IMG submission 165044) | Estuarine water microbial communities from San Francisco Bay, California, United States - C33_13D | ecosystem: Environmental > Aquatic > Marine > Unclassified | place: USA: California... | reverse complement strand
CCTTACCCTACAACATACGAAGAAGAATACAACAAATTTAAATATCGTAGTCCAGTGCAAAGACAGATGTCATTGACAACTGAAGAACAAGGTGAAATGTTCACTGATCATCAAAAGATGAAACAGATGATGAACGAAAAAGATTGGCCACAAGACTTACAAACAGAAGTATTGCGTAAGTATGCTAGTCATGCACATGAAGGACAAATGTTTATTAGCAATGTAACATATGTAACTACTAAAAATTTATCTAATTATGGGTTATTGCAAAACACTGAAAATATGTTCATACTATCGCAATTACCACAATCTGCTATCAATCGTATTAATAAAGAATGGAATTTAAAAATACAACCAAGTAAATTTATTAAAATGTCAGACTTAGAATATCAAAAGTGGATCAATACTTCTGGCTATGTATCTCAACCTACAGTCGTAATTGATGCAGATGTTATTATGGCAGAAGGCAAATGGATTGCTAGTGTAATTAGAGGACATCGTTCTAAATTATGTCATGTTTTAACACCAGGAGGTCCTAAAGTAAAATCTGACAGGCCTAATCCGGTATTGTCTCCAGGCAATCAAAAAGAATTAGCGTTTGTAGAGAATAAAGAACCTATAGAAATTACACAAAGCAAAAAAGAAGACATCATAAACGCTTGGGAATACCAAGAAGATGTTATAAAAATAAGCAATGGCATGCAAATACTTAGTGGTGAAAATCACGGTTATGCAGACAACGTAGCATTACTGATAGACAAAGATTATAATATTATAGACAAAGATGATAACATTGAAGATTTATTAGACAACAACTTTGGTATCATCTTAAGTGAGGAAGATAAACTTTGGGCAAGAGACGAACTTCCTCAACTTAATATAAAACATTTTAAAGATTCAAATTATGAATTAAAACAATTTAATGTTGATATATCTAAATTAAAACCTGCACAGGATGAACGTGTTAAGGGTCTTGTAAAGAAAAGCATGGAGATGCTAAAGAACGGTAAACATAAACCTATGGTCATTGATAAAATGGGTTATATTGTAAATGGACATCATAGATATGATGCTTATAACAACTTAATAAAAAGTGGATTTTTTAAGACACGTGCTGTTCCCGTTATCAAAGTAAATGCTACGATAGAAGAACTAATCGATAAATACATGTAACAGGAACGATTACAATGCTCACAGACAGTCTTAAAACATTATTAGCAACATCATATGCTTTTGTGATTAAAGCACAAAACTTTCACTGGAATGTTGAAGGTTCTAACTTCCCACAGTATCACAAATTCTTTGACGAGTTAAACAACGAAGTGTATGAAAACGCAATTGATAGAACTGCTGAATACATTCGTACCTTAGAAGCATACACGCCAGGATCTATTGCACGTTATTCTGAACTTTCACTTATTCCTGATCAATTAAAAATACCTAAAGCACATTTGATGATGGCTGAATTATACAATGATAATGAAATTATTATAAGTCACTTAAATATATGCTATGATTTTTCTGAAGAAGCAAAACAATATGGCATTTCTAATTTTATTGCTGAACGATTAGATGCTCACAATAAGCATCAATGGATGATCCGCAGTATACTTAAGACATCTAGGGAGTAACGTATGCGTTCTAAAGATGTATACGAATCATTAGGCGATAAGGCTTACTATGCAAATCAGAAAGCCAAACGTAGTTACAAACCAAAAATGAAAACTATTTGGGACAATCAACCATGGCCTTTAAAAGGCAGTTATTCTAATCAAAAACTACTAGACTTAGGTTTTAAAAGATTCGATGGTGGTTGGAAAGTGTCACAAGATAAGTATGATGAACTTTCTGAAATGACATCACGGGTATTAAAGACAGGCAAAAACAAAATACCAAAAGTAGGCTCAAAGAAAACTATTGAAGAAGGTAAAAAGTTTCCAAGAACAAGTGAGTTCTTATATAAGAAAGTTGATGCGATAGAAGAAATCAAACAACTAGCAGGCATCTATCAGCCAGTAGAAGAAGGTGATGGATCAATGGGTTCAAACATATCAAAGACTGCTAATCAAATATCAAGTATAATGAAAGAAAAGAACATACAACCTGGTACGCCCGAGTGGTTTCAATTATGGTTCTCAAAGCCATACTTGACAGGTGAAAAACCATACGGAGAATAACATGAAAGAATTAGATTATGACGATCTAAATCGTATTAGAGAATTATCTGGTACATTGAAAGAATCTTGGCAAGAAAAGATGAAAGAAAGACCAATGCCATTCGATGCAGACATATTAGATGACGAACCAGAAATGATACAAAACCCATTTAGCGGTGCTTCTATTGAACTTGACCCACAAGAGATAGCAGTCTATGATGTAATCATGGGTTCAACTATGACAGCAGAAAAAATGTCAGCACAAGGTGAACACAAACAAGCAGAACGTTTATACAAAGATGTTAGAAAAGGCATAGACTGGTTTATAAAACACAATCCTAAAGCATACATGGTATTGCTCGACTAATGAGAGCCTTTGAGTTTCTTACTGAATTAGATGTTAGATATGGTGCGAAACGTCACACTATAGGTGATATCTATGGCAAAAAGAATCTAAAGGTTCCAAGAGCAAAATACAAAGATAAAAGAACAAACAAACAAAAAGGCATCTTTAAAGAGTCAGTAGATGATCTCGGGGATTGTTTTGAATCTGCTTTACGAGAGTTAATTAACTCTAACCCTTTCGGCAAAGATCACATAGACAACATGACACTAGTACATGCTGTTGTTACTGGTCAAGGTGAGATCGAAGGACTCAAGCATGGTCATGCTTGGAATGAAATTGGCGATGTAGTTATTGACAAAAGCAATGGTAGAAACATTGTAATGCGTAAAGAAGATTACTACAAAGCAGGCAACATTAATCCTAACAACACAAACGAATTCAAACGATATACAAGACAAGAAATGTCTAAGATGGTAAGCAAATTTAAGACTTACGGGCCATGGGAATTACCAAACGATTTAGCAGAAGGCTTTGCAGGGATACCTGACTATAAAACAATGCCTGCTTATAAACTTAAAAGAGCATCTAAAGGCAAACATAAATTCTTTTTGCCTACAGATGCACCTGTACCTGCAAGTGTATCAGCATTAGATGAATATAAACTAGATAATGAGAGAGGCTTGGGCGTTACACCAAACAACTCTAACGTAGATTACATGGGCTTTAGAACAATGATGAAGCCAAGTATGTTCTTAAAATTAGCAAAGCCTTTACCAGAAGAAAATAGATCAAGTGGCTACCAAGGACTTGTTCAAAAAATAAAGTCAGGAGAAGGCATCGGCAGTCCATTCTTAAGTATAGAGATACCAGATGGATGGGAAGATGAACCACCAGACTTTACTCGTCCAACAAGAGTTACTGGACATGAAGGCAGACATCGTTGCTATGCTATACTAGAACTTGAAGGAGATGTTCCTGTAGAAGTTCATCTATGGGGTAGATTTGAAAAATCTGAATTGCGTAGAAGATATCTAACAGATGAAATGTTTGATGAATTAGAAAAAGGACTAGTTTCTGAAACAGGACAGTATATAGCCAATCCTTTCTTATCAATAAAAAGATAATATATGTCTAAAGGGCATATGATCATGCTAGGCGGACTCATGGAAAGACATGACGCCAGTGATGTTACTTTTAAAGGCCAAGATGATCTTTCTAAAAGTATATGGCCTAGTATCAAACGATCTCCCGGTGGTCATCGCATCGCCACATATCTCAGAGAACAAGGTTATGATGTAGAAGTCTTAGACTTTTGGCCTGCTTGGACTCGTTTACAACTATTACAATTTTTTCATCAAAACATAAGAGAAGATACATTAGCCATTGGATTATCATCAATGTTTACATTGGGTCAAATGGGAAAAGATGCAAAGTCTCAAAATAAAGTTATAGAAATGATTCAAACTATGGATTACTTGAAAGATTTATATCCTCAAGTTAAATTTGTAGGCGGAGCACAGAATTTATCAGCACTAACAGTGTACAATTTAGATTACTATGTTAGTGGTTATGGTGAATATGCGATTGTCGAACTATTCAAATATTTTAAAGGTGAATTTAATACATTAACGATACAGCAAAAAAAGATAGGTGGCGGCACTATAAATCTGATTGATTGTCAAAATGATTATCCTGCATTTCCTATGCCTAATGCCGCTGTCAAGTATGAAGAAAGAGATTACATAGAACCACAAGAAGTGTTGACATTAGAACTAGCACGTGGTTGTAAGTTTAAATGTAAGTTTTGTTCTTACCCCATATTAGGAGTTAGGGGAGACTATTCAAGGTGTGCAGACAGTCTTAAGGAAGAACTACTAGATAATTATACTCGTTGGGGAGTTACCAATTACACAGTTAGTGATGAAACAATCAACGATAGTCCAGAAAAGTTAGCCAAACATGCTACAGTAATTAGAGAATTACCATTTCAACCACATCTATCTGGATTTGTTAGGGCTGACTTATTAGTAAATAAACCCGAAACTTGGCAAGATATCTATGATATGGGATTACGATCACACTACTATGGCATAGAAACATTTCATCAGCCAGCAGGAAAGATTGTAGGTAAAGGTATAAACACTGATAAGTTAAAAGAAGGATTACTCAAGGTACGAGATTGGTTTACAGACAAAGATGCAGGAAGAGGAGACTATCATTGTGAAATATCAATGATTATCGGATTACCAGAAGAAACAAGAGAGACATTCTTAGATGGTATTGAATGGCTTAAAACTAATTTTTCTGGCTACTCTTATGCAATTAGTCCCTTATATATGGCTAATGATAAGACACCGATGATGAATCATTCATCAGAATTTGATAGAACTTGGAGAGAATCAGACATCTTCCATGAAATGACAAACGAAGAGATGGGCGTAGATGAATCAGAATTAAATCCTAATACTGCACAACATACAATCGATCAGTTGGTCAAGTCTAATAGATTAAAATGGGCACACAGTACTATGAATATTTGGGAAGCATTTAAAGTATTTGATGAAATTTTAAATGATGAAGATTTAGTAGAAAACACAAGACCAGGAATATTTTATTATCACAGATACCTTACTACAAATAAATATACTATAGATGACATTTATGCAAAACAATTTAGTAATGAAGTATCAGATGATGCAATTCAGCCAATAAATTATAATGACATAGATGATCATGCAAAATTTATACAAAAGTACATTTTTAAGAAATTAAATCAATGACAAAATCTAAAGGGCATATGATCATGCTAGGTGGTAACATGGAAAGGCATGAACCACAAGCACTTTTAGAAGTAGATGATGAACTACTGAATAAAGGCTGGCCCTGCATAAAAAGATCACCAGGCGGGCACATGATCGCCACGTACCTTAGAGAACAAGGCTATGATGTAGAAGTTATTGATTTTTGGCCAGCATGGACTCGTATACAGTTATTAAAATTATTTCATAAACGTGTAAGAGAAGACACATTAGTTGTCGGTATTTCTGGTATGTTTGCACTAAGTCACATAGGTCAAAATGTTGATGTAGATCAATTGCATGAAATGCTTCAAACTATAGCCACATTAAAAGAAAGATATCCCCAACTTAAATTTGTTGGAGGCGCCCACAACGTATCAGCAATTCAAGCATATGATTTAGATTACTACGTCAGTGGTTATGGCGAATATGCTATCGTTGAGTTATTCAAATATTTCAAAGGCGAGTTTAATACTTTAAAGATACAAAGAAAACATATAGGCGGTAAAGTGTTAAATGTAATAGACTGCAAACATGATTATCCAGCCTGGCCCATGCCTAATGCAAGAGTTACATACGAAGAAAGAGATTTTATTCAACCACAAGAAGTATTAACACTTGAACTAGCACGTGGTTGTAAGTTTAAATGTAAGTTTTGCAGTTTCCCTATATTAGGAGTCAAAGGAGATCACTCTCGTTGTGCAGAAAGTTTAAAAGAAGAACTGTTAGACAACTATAATAAATGGGGACTTACAACTTATACTGTAAGTGATGAGACAATCAATGACAATCCAGAAAAGTTATCTAAATGTGCTGAAGTAGTAAAAAGTTTACCATTCGATGTGCATTTAGCAGGCTATGTTAGAGCAGACTTGATAGTTAATAAACCTGAAACATGGCAAGATATGTATGATATGGGTTTGAGAACACATTACTATGGTATAGAATCATTTTATCAACCTGCAGGAAAATCTATAGGTAAAGGTATCAATACAGACAAGTTAAAAGAAGGGTTACTTGAAGTGCAAGATTTCTTTAGAGATAAAGAAGCAGGGAGAGGAGACTTCAAGTGTACTATCTCATTGATTGTTGGATTACCATATGAAACAAAAGAAACATTCATGGCTGGCGTTGATTGGGTGTTAGAAAATATGCCAGGCCATTCTTGGTCAATCACTCCTTTATACATAGCAGGGCCGACAACTAGTGCTATGACAACAAGCCCATCTGAATTTGATCGTACTTGGAAAGAAGAAGGGTTGTTCCGTGAAATGACAGATGAAGAAATGGCGGCAATAGACGAGTCAGATTTAAATCCGAAAACTGCATGGAATGCTATCAACCAAGTAGTTAAATCTAATAGATTAAAATGGTCACATGATACAATGAATCTTTGGGAAGCATTTGTATTATTTGATGAACTGCAAAATAACAAAAAGTTAGTAGACAATGTTGGAGCAAGTACATTTTATTATCACAGATATCTCACAACAAATAAATATACCATAGATGATCTTTATACTAAGCAATTTAGCAAAGAATTGTCTGACGATACAATTCAACCCTTTAATCAGAGTGACTTAGATTCGCATATGCAATTTATACAAGATTATATTGAGAAGAAACTCGCACTATAAACTAGAGAACAGATAAATACTATTATGGACAAATACACTAAAACCGCAGGATTAAACTATTTGAGTGAAAACTCATACAAAGGAGATGGTTCTCCTGGTATGGTAATGGGCATTGCAAGTGATGCACGTGGCGACACTAACACATATGAAGCCAAGAAGCCAACAACTAGCAGTAAGCACAGTACTGAAAGAGAACTAAAGAAATATGATCCAGCACACGGTCACTCAAAACCAGAAGGCGGAAAACCTGGTGTATGTAGTTGTATAACATCATCTGGTCCTAGTACTGATTGTGCAAAATGCGGTGGTTCAGGAGAAATAATTACTCCTAAACGTAATGACCCTAAAGTTGATGAAGCATTAGAAGATATTATGAGACTGTCTGGTAAAGAAAGAACTGATGAAGGCAAGATGTCAGAAATTCACCAAGCCGCAAATGAATTAAGTAAAGAAGAATTTGCTAAAGAATATCCAGACTGGGTAGATGAATATGAAAATGCCCAAGTCGGTCCAGATGAAGATGATACAGTACATGAAGCAGATGGTTCAGGTTCATATGGCGGACAATCGCCACTTACATATGATACACAACGTTCATCAAAAATGAAAGAAGAAGATGATCAAATAGATGAGATAGCAAAACTATCTGGTCTTGAAGAAGAACGTAAAAGACGTCCAGATGCTGATGACTATGATGACGATGATTGGGATTCTGATGAAGATGAGAAACCTGAAGACCCAGACAAAGACAAAGTTCCACATATTTTAATGCAAGTTAAAAAAGCATTAGATGTTGATGGAGACCATGATATCCATTTTGAAAATGGAGACAAGCATAAATTTTCTGTTGTTGATCTAAATATTTTTCTTACAAACTATTTGGACATGAAGCCAGAAATGAGAGAGAAGATGCAAGAGGCGGCAATTACAGGCCAAGAAGAGTTTGAAAATATTGTATCAATATTAAGTCCAAAGAAGAAATAACATGAGAGCATCCGAAGTTGCAAAACCATATCATCTATATGCGGCTACAGTCTTCGTAAAACAGCCAGGGTATACAGGAAACATGGAGTTCACTGTAACAGCACAAACACACTTTGAAGCCAGACGATTAATGAATCGTATGTATAACATTCCTGATTACAGAATAGGAAGTTTGCGAATGGTTAAGACAGGTTAACATCGACTCTATTCAACCTATATCAGCAATATCTGCATCTACAAGTAGAACACAAACTGTTCAAAAAGTAATTGGTACACCAGACGGTGATAAAGTTATTCAAACGCAATATACAGTTACGTTATATGATCGAAATGGTAGACTCACTACGACTACAAAGACAAGTCAACTAAACTATCTAATTTAAGCAGGTTTAGCAAATACGAAATACTTTCTGTCGTTTGAATCTTGTTTGAACGTTTCTAATTCTAATTCAAACTCTTTAGCAAAGTTGTGAGCAACTTCAAAACTCCACTCAAAGACTTCTACCCAAGGCCCGTTCTTATGTTGAATACCAGGATTGACTCTAAAGAACATCTTACCACCTTTAGCAAGTAGTTTGTTACAGTTTGCTAGTCTGACTCTGATATCTTCAAGTGAGTTAAAGTTAATAGAGCCTAATGCTATGATTGCATCAAAGTGTTCGTCAACGTTTGCGTACTCTAAGATGTCTACTTGATAGTCTGACATGTTGTTGTAAGGGTCAATGCCAGTCAAGTTTGGAATGCGTTCTTTAAACTGATTGTAGCCACAGCCTACATCTAATACTGCTCTAGGGTTAAGTTTCTTAACTTCATCAACTAATGCCCAGCCTGTGTAACTATATTTTTCTGTTATTGGTTTCCAAATCTCACCAAAAAACATAGTAGAGTATTTGATATCTAATTGATCTACGACAGATGCTATTGTTCCTTCCCAACGTATCCTTGCAGACTTTAAACTCATCGTTTCTAAGATGTCATCTTGGAACTTCTCAAACTTAACAGGAGTTATTCCCATTTCTTCAAACGTTGTGTGTTCATTAAGATTTGAGGTTACGTCTTCATACTTAGGTAAGTTTAACGCCTCTTCTAAATTTTCTATTACTAACTTAAAAATTTTGCTGTTCATAATTATTTTTGCCTATAATCAAAGAATGTATAAATACTTTTGAATTTCTAATATTATTTATATTTTTTGTAGAGTACGTATATTTTTCTTGTCGCCGGGGATAAATAGTATTAGTAATTGTATAATTACTACTTGATATATCAATCATAAAAACTTTATAAAGGAGAGTAACATGAAATCAAATAAAGAATTTGTTGCAGACATTGCCAAAGGCAACGAAGCATTATTCAAAGCAAGTCAGTTAAACGTTGCAGACTACTTTAATGATATGCCTAATCAAGAGGCTCTAGTAGAGCATTTTGTTGGACGTATGGTTAATGAGAGAATGAACATGGTAGAGATCAGCAATAGCATTGCATCTATGCCTGCTGATGCAGACCCAATTGAACTTCAAAACTTAACTAAACAAGCAAACGATGAAGCAATTCATTTCCGCTTAGTTAAAGAAGTTATCGAACACATCACTGGTGAAGAAGTTGATGTTGCAAAAGCACTTGCAGACGAAGAAGCAAAACCTACTGCTAAAGGCGCAAGTCTTTTAGAAAAGTATGATGCTGATTCTGATCCAGCCGCTCTTGCCGCTTATCAGTTAGTTGCTGAAGGTCGTGCAGAAGCAGTTTGGAACACAATGGCAGACGTAATCGAAGATGAGTTTATCTCAACTCGTTATGCTAAAATTGCTAAAGACGAAGGCTTCCACAGCACAATCGGTGCTATGAAACTAGAAACTCTAGTTGGTGATGCAGAAACACAAGCACGTGTTGAAGCATTAGTTTCTGAAATGCGTAAAGACTTGTATGCAATCTCATGCAAGAACACTACTCATAATGCAGAAGGTCAAAAATTAGTATCGGAAGCATACGGCTGGTAGTATCGATGTAATGAAAATCGGTCTTTCACAGAGGATTTTACATTATAACAACACGGCGTATGATTGCTTAGAACATGGTTGGTACAACCTACTAAGCGGTCATACGCTTTTTTGTATACCTAACATTATAGACCAAGACTATAAAAAAATAGTCAGCGATTTAGATATGGTCATCTTTACTGGCGGAGACGCCAGTCCTCATAGAGTGCTAGTAGAAACAAAAGTATTAACGCAATGTTATATACAAGACAAACCTGTCCTAGGTGTTTGTCACGGAGCATTCTTTATAAACGAATTAGAGCAAGGTGTTAACGCCACTATAGAAAATCATTACAACACTACTCACAAAGTTATTTTAGAAGACCAAGAATATGAAGTAAATAGTTTTCATATGAATCAAATAAAAGAAGTCGGAGCAGACTTAAATGCAATTGCTCATGCAGACGATGGAAGTATAGAAGCATTTAGACATAAAAATAGAAAAGTTTGGGGAATAGTTTGGCATCCTGAAAGAATGGAAAAAGCAGTTCTACCTAACGATTTAAGGAGTTTTATACAATGAAAGTGCTAATTTTTGGATTACCAGGAAGTGGTAAAACATATCTAGCAGAACGATTAGAGAAGTATCTAGGTGACAAAGTTGCTTGGTTCAATGCAGATGCAGTAAGAAAAGATGCCGATGATTGGGATTTTACTGAAGAAGGTAGAATAAGACAGAACAATCGTATGAAAACGCTATGTGAAGATGCAGAAAGCAACGGCAAAATTGCTATAGCAGATTTCATATGTCCTTTCATTAATGCTAGGGCTGAATTCAATGCTGACTATACTATTTTTATGGATACAATTACAGAAGGTGAATACGAAGACACCAACAAATTGTTTGAAAGACCTGCAGAAGCAGATGCAATTGTCACTGAACAACGTGGTGATGTAGATGCTAAGATTCTTGCATATGAAATTGGACAACGATTTATTTGGGACAATCAAGCACCCACTACACAAATGCTTGGTAGATTTCAACCATGGCATGATGGACATCAAGCATTGTTTGATAGAGCATTAGCAAAACATGAACAAGTATTTTTAATGATCAGAGATATGCCTACAGATAAAAACAATCCTTTTCCATCATCAGAAGTTGCAGGAAACTTATTAGAAACATTGTGTGATTTTTCTGGCAAAGTAAGAATACAAGTTGTACCTAACTTATTAAACATTACTTATGGACGTGATGTAGGATACAAAATTGAACAAGAAGTGTTTGATGATGCTACACATGACATAAGTGCAACTAAAATACGTGAACAAATGAAAAACAAAGGGGAATTGTAATGAAAGGCATGACAAACGTTTTTGGAGAGTTAGACATAAAAGATCGTTGGAATCTAAAAATTATCAAAGTAGAATCACACGAAGTTAAAAGTTATACACCAATCGGCATGGCATATGTTATGATGAGAAATGCTAGTTTTGAAGGCAAAGACATCTCATTATCATACAAGTATGGGTGTGTCAATACCAGAGACTCTTTTGTTGTAGAATGTGAAAAAGATAGTTCTGCATGTATTGTTGATTTTCCCGGACTTAGTTTATTAGAAACTCGTCTGTTTATACAAGATTGTTTGGACATGGGTAACTTAAGTTATATGGACGGTGGTACAAACACTACTGCAATCAATCCAGGAAGATTGGGTGACCCTGTTATTAACTATGTTCATTTCCCTGCTCACATGTATCAAACATTACACACGCATCCTTCTCACAGAGTTGGACTAGTCATCAGAGGCAACGGTAAGATAGAATTAGACAACAAAGAATACTATGATATCAATGAAGGTGAGATATTCTTCATGCGTAGAAACTGTTTACATAACTTTATCTGTGAAGATGAAGACGTGATTGTGTTTGTATGGTCTCCAGACAGTGGCACAGGTCCTACTGATGAAGTTAACCCATTAAAGATCAGGACTTATGTTGGACAGCAACGATATCACAAGTAAGAAACTCTTAATCATTACAGGACCTCAAGGGTCTGGCAATCATCTGTTCAGTAGACTGTTTAGTTTACATGATGACGTAGGTGGTTGGAAAGAATTAAACGATCAGTATTGGATACCTAGTGACGAAGAAACATTTGCTGAGTATTGGGTGCATCCAGAGAAACTAAAAGACTTTGACTTCAGTGAACATAACTATTGGGTAGCAAACGTCAGTTGTCCGTTCATGTATGATGGTGTACGTTATGTTCCCAAGATCAAAGAGTTTGCAGATGAATGTATTCGACTAGGCATTGATGTTACTATCGGTATCATTGTGAGAGACAAGAACATCAACGAAGCACAACAACTCAGAGTCAGAAAAGAAGTCACTATGCCTATAGCACTTGACTATTACTATGACAATCTGTTAGACTATGACACGCATTTCTTAGACCATGAAGCATTCTTCTTACACAAGACTCATTATCTAAAGTATATTAGCAAAGTGTTAGACTTTCCAATTGCACATGACAATCCAGATATAATGAAGTTCATTGATGAAGATGCAAATCGCAAGTATGTCAAGTATGTAGATGAGTATTGGCTTGACAAAGAAGTATTACACGGTATTAAAACTAAAAAAGAGAGAAACGTATGAAGTATATATTTGTAGCAGGCGCCCCAGGTTCTAAATGGAGCAGTGTATGTAAAAACATTTACTACAGTGATTCAATAGACCAAAGTGATGCTAGTGAAGAAAGAGAATATTGGCATGATGCAGGTGGAGAATTAGACTTGATGCATATTGGTGCATACTTTGATCCAGGTATGGAGTTTGGAGATTTCTTTGATAATCTGAACAAATACACGAAAGAAGAATGTGAAGCAGAGTTCGATAGACCTTTCTCAGGCGACGGTGTGCGTATTGTTAAGAGTCATGTGTTTGCACATCATATAGATTTTCTCAAAGAGAATTGGCCCGACTGCCCTATAGTATTAGTTCACAGAGATGATGATGCATGTTTAGGTTGGTGGGTAAGATGTGGGCATTTTGATATCACATATCCTTTGTATCATAAATACTACGTAAATCTAAAAGAAATGAGTAAGATCATAGACGATCAGAATAGAGATATAATGAAAGCATGGTATAATCATACAGGTAAAGAAGTATATAACAATGTTCAATTAGCAGACTGGACAAGCATCAATACTCCTGATGAGAAATATCAACAAAACTACAAAGAAAAAGACATTAAAGTAAAAATAATATTATGACACAAAGCAGTTGGGAACAATTAAAACTAAGAAGTAATTATCACTTTGACCCTGAGTTGATGCATCCTCTATATGATACAGTCGATAGAGTAGGACAATTAAAGTTAGCATTAGAACAGTCACAGTTAGATCAACTAGTAGCAGAGTCTAAAGAAGCAACTTGGCGTACAAGAGGTAATCCTAAGAAAGAATCTAAAGTCAGAGGCGAAGATGAATTCGTACAAGAAGACTATGACTTAGAAAAGACAGGCTATGGTATCGACTATGTAGTCAGTAATCTTAATTGGGAAGTACCTGCTAATTTACAAGCAATAGCAGATTCATTTGGCTTAGATGACATGATGACTAGAATTCATGTACAGAATCCAGGTCAAGTATGGAACTTGCATATGGACAAGTTAGAGAAATGGAACTTTGAAGATCCAGATACTGTAGAACGTTATATGATTCAACTATCTGATTGGCGACCCGGTCAATGGTTTAGTTATGGTAACTATACATTTGAACATTGGAAAGCAGGTGATGTAACTACATTTAAATGGCAAGACGTTCCCCACTCAACAGCAAATGCAGGGCATCATCCTCGTATAACACTACAAGTTACAGGTGTTCGTACTGAAAAGTCTAAAGAGTTTATTAAGAAATTAAGAAAGTCTTAAGTTTGAAGACCATTATTATTTTTGACAACTTCATCTAATAGGTCTAATGGAGCACCCTCTAGTTTAGAATAGTAGAGTAATGCTTTTGTATCTTTAGGCAAACAATGCCCACCAAATCCAAACTGACCATCTGGTCCTGGTACTTGCATATGACTATCACCGACTCTTGGGTCACGTTTCAACATATCTGTAAACTGTTCCCATGATGTTTCGGCATGACTTGATTGATGCAAATGAAACAACTCATTAAAGAATGATACTTTCGTTGCTAACCAACTGTTGATTGTGTATTTAATTAGACTTGCTGATGTCAAATCTGTCTTAAATGTGGGTACAATTTTAACTTTGCTGTAATGAATGTATGCTTGTTCTACTTCTATACAATCATGTAACTCTCCGCCTAGTATCTGCATGTTAGGATTAATGAAGTCCTGTAGACTGTTTGCTTCAGTTAAAAACTCAGGGTTATATACTAGTCGTAATTTCTTATAAAGTGTCTTAAACTGCTTTAGATGATGCGGAGTGATAGTGGATTTAACAACTACTACACCTTTGTATTCTAATTCATTGAGTTCTTGTAATACCGAACGTGCTATGCTAGTATCTACATCTAAGTGTGTATCTTGCTGTGGAGTAGGAACACATACAAATACAATCTCAGTATCTGCCAAGTCTTCAAGTTTGTTATCTGTAAACTTTGGGTCTACTATCACTTGTTCAGTGTCTACACTAAAGCCATGACTGACTGCTGAACCAACAAATCCTTTACCGATAATGCCTAACTTCATACATTGCCTTTAATTTTCTCTACAAGATATTCTTGTTCGTAGTTTGGATCACCATGATATTCAGGAGCCTTTGCAATTGCTTGATCTACTCGCATTTTAATTTGCCAAAGTTTCTTCTTCATATCAGAACCTGTATAACCGCAGTTACGAGGATTATTCATCTCATACTCTAGTTCCCAGATTATGTGTAATGCTTTTTCTACTTCAGGTAATATCATGTTTCTATTGTAATATTTAATGCGATACAAGTCAAGCAAAACATTTCCCAAAAGCATTTTATGATAAATAATAACATGAGAGCAAAAGACTTTATCACAGAATCCCCGCTAAAAGACTTAGAGAATAGACTACCTAAGATTAAAAGTGACCAGTACAATGTCGATGAAAAAGGTAAACTTTATCATAACGCAAAAGCGGCTGGCAGGCAAAATCATAAAGCACGACAAGAACTAACTGCATCTGATCAAATGTTTGATGATGGGTTAAGCATCGAAGACGAAGCACAGAAAGGTGCTGAATGGATGGGCAAACGTTTAAAGATTGAAAATATGCCTAAGATTGTAGTTAGTTATGACACTGAAGAAGCACAAGAAGGTCATCACACAGGCAAACATGTAATGGGTTCTGATGAAATTTGGGTCTATGGTAATAGAAACTTAATTGATATTATGCGAACTGTGTTCCATGAACTTGTGCATATTCGCCAAGGGGAAAAGGATTTAATAAAAGCCGGAGATAGTTATCCAGGATCACCAATAGAAGCGGCCGCTGATATGGTTGCTGGGAAGTATATTAAAATCTATGGCAAAGAGAATCCACACATATTTCAGTAAGTTCACTGAACACCCTCACTCCCTCGGCGAGACTTATTTCGCCCATTTCAAAAACGCCTTGACCTATGGTGTCCTTATGATCTTAACTGGCATAGCAGTCCTCATTCATGCTGTATTCCCTTTTGTATTCGTTAACACAGGCAGTGACCTAGCGAAATCTATCTGCAAAGATATCGACAAAAGAAACGGGTAAACTGTCCAAAAAAAAGATTGACTCCTGTCTCAGAGTACTATATACTATGCAGACAAACTAAAATTTATAGGAGTAATTATGTCCGGAGCAAAATACTTTAACCCTGAGCAGGTTAATAAACTGAAGCAATTAGTAAACGAAGGTATGGCAGTAATGCATGAAGTAGAGACACTTAATGGTGGACTCAACGATACTGTAAAAGCAATTGCAGAAGAACTTGAAATCAAACCTGGTATTCTAAAAAAAGCAATCAGAATTGCACACAAAAGCAAATTAACTGATACGAATGCTGACCATGAGCAACTAAACGATATATTGGAGACAGTTGGTAGAACTATTTAATGTCGTATATTGATGCAATCCATGATAAAACTGCGGATAGAATCTGTGTTGTAGAGAGAACGCCTGAAGGAAATAGGGAATTCAAAGAATACCCTACGAACTACGTATTGTATTACGAAGATTCTAAAGGTAAACATCGTTCTTTATATAACACTTCTGTCACTAAGTTTTCCTCACGCAAACAAAGTGAATTTGAGAAAGAGAAAAGAATTCATTCAAATAGACGTTTGTTTGAGAGTGATGTGCCAATAGTATTTCGATGTCTAAGTGAGAACTATCTAAAAATCGATGCTCCGAAACTGCATACATGTTTCTTTGATATCGAGGTAGACTTTGACCCTGCAAAAGGATTCTCTCCTCCGAGTGATCCTTTTAATCCTGTAACTGCTGTCAGTTTATACTTAGACTGGCTCGATCAACTAGTTTGTCTAGCAGTTCCGCCTTCTCATATGACGTATGAGACTGCACAAGAAGCAATCAAAGACTTCCCTGACACAATGTTGTTTAGAACAGAGAAAGAATTGTTTGATGTATTCTTTACTTTGATCGAAGATGCAGATGTGTTGTCAGGTTGGAACTCAGAAGGATATGATATTCCGTATATGGTCAATCGTGTTACACGTGTGATGTCTAAAGACGATACTCGTAAGTTCTGTCTATTAGGTCAATATCCTAAGAAAAGAACATATGAAAGGTTCGGTAAGGAAGAAGAAACGTTTGACTTAGTAGGTCGTATTCATTTAGATTATCTTGCACTCTATAAGAAGTATAATTATGAATCTCGTCATAGTTATAAACTAGATGCAATTGGTGAAATGGAAGTCGGTGAAAAGAAGACTGAGTATGAAGGATCACTCGATCAGTTGTATAACAAAGACTTCAAAACGTTTATCGAATACAACAGACAGGACACTTTACTACTCAAAAAACTAGATGATAAATTGCAGTTTATTGAACTTGCTAATCAGATGGCGCATGAGAATACTGTATTACTTCCGACTGTCATGGGTTCAGTGGCTATGATTGAAATGGCTATTATGAACGAAGCACATGAACGTGGTGTTGTTGTGCCTAACAAGATTAGACAAAACATCAATACAGTTAGTGAAGGCACAGCGGCAGGTGCTTATGTTATGACTCCGAAGAAAGGGTTGCATGACTGGATAGGTTCTGTCGATATCAACTCTCTGTATCCTTCAGTGATACGAGCATTGAATATGGCGCCTGAAACAATTGTTGGTCAAGTAAAACATACATTGACTGAGCAGTATATGCAAGAAAAAGGACTAGAACTTGCTAAGAAGAAATCTCGTTACAAGAAAGGTGATGCATCAGTAGAAGGTCCTATCTTATGGGAAGGACTATTTGGCTCACTTGAGTATACTGCAATTCAGAATCAGGAACGTGGTACAATGCTAACAGTTGATTTTGAAGATGGGAGTTCAGAAGAGAAGAGTGCGGCTGAAGTATGGAAGTGGATTTATGATTCAAATAATCCTTTCATTCTTAGTGCTAATGGCACAATCTTTAGATCAGATGTTGAGGGTGTGATTCCCGGACTGTTGTCTAAATGGTATTCTGATCGTAAGATTATGCAGGGCAAACTCAGAGAGGCTAAAACAAAAGAAGACATTGAGTATTGGGACAAGAGACAGTTAGTTCGTAAGATTCTACTAAACTCAGCATATGGCGCACTTTTGAATGAGCATTGTCGTTTCTATGATAAACGTATAGGACAGTCTGTAACATTGACTGGTCGTAGTGTTACAAAACATATGTCAGCATATATCAATGAGATAATGACTGGGGTATATGATCATACAGGCGATTCGATGGTCTATGGTGATACTGACTCATGTTATTTCTCTGCATGGCCTATGTTGAAAGATGAACTTCCCGCAGACATGACACTAGAAGACAAGAAGCAAACGTTTATTGATTTGTATGAAAGTATGTCTGATCAATGTAATATATCTTTCCCTGGTTTTATGGAAACAGCATTTCATTGTCCGCGTGAAAAAGGTGAGATAATCAAAGGCGGTAGAGAAGTTTGTGGGGACAGAGGATTGTTCATCACTAAGAAAAGATATGCAATTAATATCTATGACAATGAAGGCAAACGTACTGATGCTAATGGTGCAATGAAAGTTAAAGCAATGGGACTCGATCTCAAACGAGCAGATACTCCTAAGTATATACAAGACTTTTTGATGGAAGTGTTAGAAATGGCTCTTGGTGGTAAAAGCCGTGAGGACATTATCGAAAAGATCAAAGAGTTTAAACTTCACTTAGGTGACAAAGATTCTTGGACAAAAGGTTCTCCTAAGGGTGTAAACAAGTTAACTCATTACACTCAGTTAGAGAAAAAGTCTAAAACTGGTCGAGCAAACATGCCTGGTCACGTGAGGGCGGCAATGAATTGGAACACACTCAAACGTGTTCATGGTGACAACTACTCAATGGAGATCATGGATGGCTTTAAAGTCGTAGTATGTAAACTAAAGACTAATGCTCTTGGATATACAAGTATTGCATATCCTACTGATCAACTTAGATTGCCTCAATGGTTCAAAGAACTGCCGTTCGATGATAATTTAATGGAGTCTACACTCGTAGATGAAAAGATCAGCAACTTACTCGGAGTTCTTAAATGGGATTTAAGAGCAAACACAGACACTAATTCAACATTTGATGAATTGTTTAGTTTCGGGTAAACAGTTGTCCAAAACAATTGCAATGTGTAATAAAACCAGATATAATACACACTATATCTACCTAAATACTTTAAAGAGGAAAATAAATGAAAGATAATTTACAAGATTTGATCGAATATACATTCGGCTTAGGCATCATTGATCTAGTTAAGATTGATGGTACTGCTACAGAGACAGAGGTCAATGCGATTGCAGATGATAAGTCTGTTATTGTAAGTGGTAAAACAAAGACGCCTGTTGCTGATTTCATCGGTACATTCGGTATGCCTAATCTAGGCAAACTCAAAACGATTCTAAGTTTTGATGATTATGATGAGAATTCTACTATTAGTATGACTCATAAGCAAGTTGATGGCGTTGATGTGCCACAAGCAATTCACTTTGCTACTAAGAACAATGACTTTATTAATGACTATCGTTTGATGTCAAAAGCACTTATTGAAGAAAAAGTAAGAAATGTCACGTTTAAAGGTGCTCAATGGGACGTTGAATTTGAACCTACAATCGCAGGTATTTTACGTCTGAAGAAACAAGCACAAGCAAACTCAGAAGAGTTAAACTTTACAACTAAGACAGATGGTGGCGATCTTAAAATCTTCTTTGGTGAGCCGTCAACTCACTCAGGCAACTTTGTCTTTCAACCTTCTGTAACTGGAACGTTGAGTAGAACATGGCAATGGCCTGTTAAAGTATTCTTGTCAATCATGGATCTGCCAGGTGACAAGACTGTGCGTATCTCTGATCAAGGGGCGGCACAAATCACAGTAGACAGTGGTTATACTGTTTACGAATATCTATTACCAGCACAAGCGAAGTAAAAATTATGGCAGAGCAAGTAAATCTTTCAGCCGAACACAAAGACGATTGGGCGTTATTCTTGCCTGCTGTTAGCAGTTTCTTTATCGCTGGATTAGGTAGACAACGTAAAGGAATGGATTATTTCCCTGAAGAACGTATTCCTGCAGGACTAAATGGAGACGTAGAATGTTTAAACTTTTTAAACTCTAAACAAGGACTGTATAACTACAAATGGGGGTTATACTCTGCGGGCCACGCAGACCTAGACATCACTAGCGACAATCCTAATGAGTCTATCATCAGAGAACGTGAAGAAGGAACTTTCATGTTAGGAGATTCTGGTGGTTTTCAAATTATGAAAGGTCAGTGGCCCGCCGACTGGAAGGATCCTAATTGCCCTAAAGCAATGAAACAACGTAAGAAAGTTTTGTCTTGGATGGACGAATACATGGATTATGGTATGTGTTTAGATATTCCTTCAATGATATTGATGAAGACAGACTTAGTTGATAAGCATGGCATCACAACTATTGAAGAGTGTAAAATTGCTACGCATATTAATAACGATTACTTCATTCATCATCGAAGTGGTGCTTGTAAGTTCTTAAATGTACTTCAAGGTCAAACTCATAAACAATCAGATGAATGGTATGAAGAATTCAAAATGTATGCTGACCCTGCTGTTTACCCAGATAATCATTTCAATGGTTGGGCATTCGGTGGTCAGAACAAAATTGATATTCATTTGATGCTAAGAAGAATCGTCTTCCTTATCCATGATGGACTATTAGGAGAAGGTAAACATGATTTACTTCATTGTCTTGGTACATCTATCTTAGAGTATGCAGTATTGTTTACTGACATTCAAAAAGCAGTAAGAAAGTATCACAATCCGAACTTTATGATTACATTCGATTGTGCATCTCCTTTCTTTGGGGCGGCTAAAGGACTAGCATATAACAACTCAACATTTGAGCATAATACTAAATGGACTTACTCTATGGAGAAGACTGCTGAGAACAAAGACTATGCAGATGATTCACGTCCTTATATTGATGCAGTCTTGCAAGACGGTATACATGAGAAGTTTACTGACTCCCCTATTACAAAAGCACTAGTATTAAAAGACTTGTGTTATAGAGGACATGGCTTCTTAGGTCAACATGGTAAAGAAACAAAGACTAGTTGGGACACGTTGAGTTATACTCTTCTTCAAGCACATAATGTTTATCAACATATGTTTTCTGTGCAAGAAGCAAACAGAAAATATGAATCAGGTGTTATACCTGCAATGTTGATGAACGAAACATTTGAACGTGTTACTTTCAGTGACCTAGTTGATGAAATATTTAGTCTACAAGATAAACAAAAAAGTTTAGATTTGATTGATCAACACAGTAAGTTTTGGATGCAAATCAAAGCAGGGAGTTCAGGCTACTCAGGGAAGAGAGCCGTTAATGCTAACACAATGTTTGATGAATTATTTTCAGTAGCAGAAGAACCTGCAGTAAATACAGATGAAGAATTAGAAGATAGTGATGAACTAATGCAGGCTATAGATGAATGAAAATAATATGTGTCGCCTCTTATTGTGCGGGCGGACTCATGTGCGATTTACTGAACGAGAGAAGAAGTCCATTTACAGCATCAATAGTACAAACTAGATTCAATCATGTCCTTAAATCACCTCTCACCAATGGATGGAACGGAAACAATGAAGAAGTCCCTTATCTTATCTTGCCAATACATGAAAAGCAATGGCTAGATTTAACAACTAACTTAATAAGCAAAGAATGGACACAGGGAAATTGGTTTGCACATCATCAACCAGTTTCGATTATTCCTAATATAGAGGACTTTGAAGAAGTCATTCATGTAACAGTCACTACAATGAAAAGTAGATGGTTACGATTTTTAAGACATTACTGGTTAGAGGTTAATCGTCAGAAAATGATACAAGATCACGCATTAGATACAGTAAAGGATATGATCAATATTATCAAGTATGATCCTTCATGGTTACCAAGTGAAGATGAGAGGGTGACAAATGTTGAGTTTGAAGATATTGTAAGTGGAGTCTGGAGTAAAAATAACAAGCATGACTTAGGTCATCTAAATAATTGGAAGAAGAAGAACAATTTTATACTAGATGATTTTGAACAAGATGCGAAGTTGATTGAACTATGGGAAACGCAAGAATATTATCGAATTGATCCTAGTTGGGCAGATGTAAGAAATCCTCAACATGAAATTTGGGAAAAGCAAACTATTAAAAGAATGAATGACTATTATGAATCTGGGCAAATTAATGCTTGACTTTACTAACAAAATCAAGTATTATTACTAATGATAGAGATATTGTTATGGAGTCTTATAATTGTTACATGGCTATCGTATGGTATGCATGTAATTAAAGAGTACATAAGACATCATGTTAAATAGGAAAACAAAATGAGTGTAGAACCGATGATTAAAAAGCCGAGTTTATTTAGAAGAACTGTAATGAGTCTTGTAAGTGGTTGGAGACGTGTAATGGATGTGAGATACAATCCATTAAAGTATATCCCAGATCCTAGTTTACAAACATACTTTATGTTAGTGCTGTTTACTGTATGGAGTGTGTGGTTTGGATTCTTAGCAACTGACTACTTAGGTGTAGTTAATTATCACACAGTAGGTAGCATCTTTATTCACGTAGCAATTCTACTACCACTAGCAATGACTAATGCAATCTTTATTGATGCAGAACGTGATGGGCATAATTGGTTGAAAGAATGGAAAGAAGAACAAAGCAGATATAAGTTAGTAGTCAACAGACTGAAAACTAAAAATTTAACACTATGGGATCCAAGTAAGGAAGCATAATGAGAAGTATATGGGTAACATTTAGCAAAGAGGGTATTCACAAGTATCCTGGTGCTGATACAGATCCTAAGTTAGCAACTGGCGACTGGGACGATGTATCGTTTTTAGGTTATCCTCACAGACATATATTTCATTTTAAAGTATGGATTGAAGTCTTCCATGACGATAGGGATATCGAATTCATACAGTTTAAAAGATGGTTAGAACGTTTGTATGCAGAAGTAGAAAGCAGTACAAGTGTATTACAACTTAATCATAAGAGTTGTGAAATGATCGCAGACGATTTGGCATTAGAAATACAAACAAAGTATCCGAATCGTTACATTAAAATTTCAGTAGCCGAGGACAATGAAAACGGTTGCGAAATGGACTATCCGAATGACTCGGATATTAACTAAAACGGTAATATGAGAATAGAAGGAATATTACAATGTCACGTAAGTTTAATGCTTCAAAAGTGTTTGAGGACCTGGAGGCTTATCAAGCCTTCTGTACAGAGTATGGATACGTATATGATCCTAAAACACTGTACCAAAAGAGTAGTCGCATTTGGCGACTATACAGTCAACGTTATATGGCAGACAAACCTGTCAGGGATATGTGGGAAATAGATGGCAAAAAATACAAAAACAACCGACGTAGGTAAAAAGGTGACTAAGAAAACGCCTGCTAAAAAGAAGGCGCCAGTAAAAGCAAAAGCCAAGACACCTATCAAGTCTAAAAGTGGACCTAAAGTTAAAGGAACAACTAAGAAGATAGAACCAAGTTTCGTGCCTCAACCTAAAGAGACAAAAGAACATGGTGTAGTAGTTCTAATAACTGGAGGATTCGATCCTTTACACAGTGGGCATTTAGAGTACATTGAAGCCGCAAAAGAATTAGGTAAAAATGATTCTTGGTTTGGTAGCAAAGTAGTTGTTGGTGTTAACAGTGATGAATGGTTAACTAGAAAGAAAGGCAAAGCGTTTATGCCTGTAGAAGAACGAGTTAAACTTCTATTAGCAATGCGTAATGTTGATCAAGTTATAACGTTTAATGACGATGATGATTCTAGTTCAAATGCTATTCACATTACACGTCAACTATTTCCGAATGAACATATTATCTTTGCTAATGGTGGAGACAGAACATTATCTAACATCAAAGAAATGGGTTTTGTAGATAAAAACTTGTCTTTTGTATTTGGAGTAGGCGGTGAAAAAACACAGTCAAGTTCTGATATTCTAGCAAATTGGTACACTCAAGGTACTAAGCCAAAGACTGAACGTGATTGGGGTTACTATCGTGTATTACATGAGTGGGATAATCTTACTAAACTGAAAGAACTGACAGTTAATCCTGGTGCATCATTGAGTATGCAAAGGCATGAAAGTAGATCAGAATTTTGGTTTGTTGCTGAAGGTATTGCAAGTGTTTATACAGTTGCATTTCCTAATGATGCTAAACGTGATGTAGGAGATATACTTGTAGGCAGATTTAATCAACATGAGTCAACATGGATAAACGTAGGCGAGTGGCATCAGTTAGTAAACAGAGAAAACATTCCTTTAAAACTGATAGAGATTCAATATGGTACAGATTGTATTGAAGAAGATATCGAAAGAGTATTCAGAAACCTTAAAACTTAGAGACAATTATGTTAATTTATGTACCCTTAGAACACATTGAAGGACGATACACAGTTCATATGGACCGTGACATCGAAGCATATTTAAATACACGAGACATCGAGTATGTCAAAGTAATGCCTACTACAGAGACTCCTCCTCTTCCTGAGGGACAGTTTTTGAATGCGGCATTTACTAGTAAGTTCAAAGCAATGCAAATAGCAGAAATCTCTGCGATGTTTGAGTCTGGTAAAATCAATGATGGTGATACTATATTCTTTAGTGACATATGGTTTCCTGGTATTGAAAGTATTGCGTACATGAAATATTTTACAAAAAAAGATGTAAAGATTACAGGCATCATTCATGCTGGTAGTTTTACTGATACTGATTTTGTAAGAGACATGGAGCGTTGGGCTAAGAACTTTGAAGACATTATCTTTGATATAAGTGACACTATCTATTGTGCTAGTAATTTTATCAAAGAAGATATCATCAGAAAGAGAATAGTTGATCCTAATAAGTTAGTAGTATCAGGATTGCCTGTAGACTATTCAGGATTAGATTATCATAAAGGACAAACTAAAGAAAACATAGTTATCTTTAATGGTAGACTATGTGACGAAAAGCAACCTTGGTTATTTGATGAACTAGAAAAACAAGTCAATGAAAAAACTAATGGCAATCTCAATGCTAGATTTGTTAAAACACAAGAAGAAAATCTTTCTAAAGGAGAATACTACTCATTACTTGGCAAAAGCAAAGCAATCGTAAGTTATGCTTTACAAGAAAACTTTGGCTTTGGTGTTGCAGAAGCAGTCTATCTAGGTTGCAAACCTGTATTGCCTAATAGATTAGTATATCCTGAATTATATCCAAACACAAGACTTTTCGATAGATTTGATGAAAGTGTAGATATGGTAATTGAAGCATTAATATCAGACATGGTGATATCACAGGTAGTAGCAGAGCCTAATGATGTCTTTAATATTTGGTTTTCACAAGAGGCAAACAATTAATGAGAATAGAATCTGAAGTTAAATTAGATTTCTCAGACGTACTTATTAGACCCAAAAGATCAACATTAGGATCACGCAAAGAAGTAGATTTATTTCGTAATTATAGATTTAGAAACAGTGAAGCAGGATATGGTGGAGTGCCTATCATGGCATCTAACATGGATGGTGTTGGTACATTTAAAATGGCTGATGCACTTTTAAAACAAGGATTGTTTACATGCTTAGTTAAAACATATTCTGCATCTGATTTACTAGAATACTTTAGTAATGGCTCTAAAAGACAAGAACATGTGGCAATGTCTATTGGTATTGCTGAACAAGATTTAGAAAAACTTGATCGTGTAATGGGAGCATGTCCTGTCAAGTATCTCTGTATTGATGTTGCTAACGGGTACTCAGAAAGATTTGCTACAATCGTAGAACAAATTAGAAACAAATACGAAGAACTTATCATCATTGCAGGTAATGTAGTGACAGGTGAAATGACAGAGGAGTTAATATTAAGTGGAGCAGATATCGTTAAAGTGGGTATTGGGCCTGGTAGTGTTTGTACTACTCGCATTAAGACTGGCGTTGGATATCCTCAACTCTCGGCGATCATTGAATGTGCCGATGCCGCTCACGGTCTTGGTGGACACATCATTGCTGACGGGGGTTGTTCAAGTGCTGGAGATGTAGCAAAAGCATTTGGTGCTGGAGCAGACTTTATTATGCTTGGTGGCATGATGGCAGGACATGATGAAGGTGGAGGAGAAGTTGTTGATGGTAACGTTCAGTTCTATGGCATGAGTAGTGATACTGCTAATACTAAACACTTTGGTGGACTTAAAGAATATAGAAGTTCTGAAGGTAGAACTGTAAAGATTCCATATAAAGGTGCGATTAAAGATACTGTCCAAGACATCTTAGGGGGCATTAGAAGCGCCTGTACTTACGCAGGAGCACGTAAACTAAAAGACTTGAGTAAATGTACTACTTTTGTTAGAGTAAATAATCAATATAACAAAGTATTTGAGAACAAATAATGAACACAAGTCTGATCATCATTGATAATTTTTATGATGAGCCTGACATTATAAGAGACCTAGCACTATCATCTAAATATTATCCTGAAAAGGTATCTAAAGGTTATCCTAACGGCAATGCTCCTTGGTCTGGAAAGATGAGTAAAGATGCATATAGTCCTAGTTGGATTAATACAAAGATATCTAAACTTTTAGGAAAAAACATTAGACAAATGGATCATTTTACTAATGGTTCTTTTAGATTAAGCCAAGAAACAAACGTTTGTGGCATGTTTGATAATGCATTACATGCTGATACATCTGATAGTAATTATTATGCAGGTGTTCTATATCTTTCTAAGAATCAATATACTATGCCCGGCACGTTGTTTTACAAACACAAAGAAACAGGTGTAGATCGAGCATTAAGTCCTAAGCACTTAGAGACAGTTGTTAAATCAAAAGACTGTAATGATTTAGATAAGTGGGATATTCATACTGCTTCAAACTTTATTTACAACAGACTTATTATATACCCTGCATCTAAGTTTCATGGACCTGGTCCTAACTTTGGAACATCAGACGAGACTGCTAGACTAGTCCAACTTTTTAATTGGATAGACATAGTATGAAATTGTTAATTACAGGAGGTTGTTCCTTTTCTCAAGTACAAGGACAACCAGACCCTTACTTAGATGAAGATAAAAAAGTGTGGCCTAACTGCACCTGGCCATTACATTTAGAAGAAGCATTGAAACCTGAATTTCATACTCATACTGGTATGGCAGCCGCAGGCAATGAAATAATTTCGCAACGAATAATCAATAAAGTTAACAAAGCATTAAAAGACGGGTTTTCTCCTAATGATATGTTAGTTGGCATTATGTGGTCAGCCGCAGATCGTTTGTCATTAATGAGTTCTAATTATAAAAAGAACATACACAAGACAACATTGCGAGGTCCAAGTGACGAAACTGCTAATCAATATATGTTAGAACATGGAGAACCTTTTTTAAATTCACAATTAACAGATGTTGAATTTAAAAATTGGTTTAAAGGATTCAATACTTCAGATAAAAAATTTTCAGACAATCCTCATAGTGATTGGTATAATGGCAGAAATCCAACTTGGTGTGCTGAGGTTGATGATAAGAATTCAACTCCAATACCAACTTGGTATCTATTAAATCATTCTTGGTCAGATGAACTAACTTCTAATTATTTTAAATCATATATTACCCCTGAGTATGCACTCTTACAAACATGTAATCATATACTTAGAACTCAATGGTTTTTGCAAAGTAAAGGCATCAAATACTTTATGAGTCAAATGGGACCAGACACATTTATCTATCATGGTCCTCAACCTCACACACTAGGTGAATCTGATTGGGAATGTAATATGATGAACGATGAAGAATTTCAAATGTGGGATAACATAAACTTAATACATGATCATCCAGAATTGAATTACTTATATGATATGATTGATAAAGAATTTTGGTTAGACGTAGACAATATGGATGAATGGGCACGAAAACAAGGACTACCTTATCAGACAGAAGGAGACTGGCATCCAAGCACTGCAATGCATGAGAGATTTACAAAGAACTACATTTTACCCTTTATACTTGAAAAATATAATATATCCTAGTATAATGTATAAATACATGTGTAGCACAAAGGCTACAAAACAATTGATTAATTTATCCGCGTTAGGAAGGAGAAAAGACACATGTCTTATAACAAAACAAAAACCGACCCTGTTCTAGGGAAACAAGTACACGATCATTTAGTTAAAGCAGGAGTAGAAACGCCTGTTATAGACAATGGTCTATCTCGTACAGAAAAAATCGACAAGATTGAAGGTCACTTTGATCACATCATGGACACATTAGGACTTGATCTATCAGATGATAGTTTGACAGACACACCTAAACGTGTTGCTAAAATGTATGTCAACGAAATCTTTTGGGGACTTGATTATGAAGCATTCCCTAAATGTACAACAGTTAATAACAAAATGCATTACGATGAAATGGTCGTAGAAAGAAACATCAATGTTCAATCTAATTGCGAACATCACTTTGTAGTTATTGATGGACTAGCAACTGTTGCATATATTCCTAATGAAAAAGTATTAGGTTTATCAAAGATCAATCGTATCGTTGAATACTTTTCTAAAAGACCTCAGATACAAGAACGCCTAACTGAGCAAATTTATTATGCACTTCAGTACATTCTAGGCACAGATAATATTGCAGTCTTAATTGATGCACAACATTACTGTGTTAAATCTAGGGGTGTTGAAGACGTAGGAAGTTCAACTATCACAAGTAAATTAGGTGGTGGTTTTAGAGATAAATCAGATCCTGGGCTAAGGGCAGAATTTTTAAGTATCGCCAGGATGCAGTAACAATGAGTGAGTCTACTATAGACAGCATCACAACATATATTCGTAAGATGAATGCTGAAATGAATTCACCTTACAATGATGGATTTATGGCATGGGGAATTAAACAAGATTTATATCTTATGAAATTTTTTATAGATAAAATTCTTGCAGATGCACCTGAGTTCGCAGGAGAAGATGATTGGCTTACTGAACAAGAACAAAAGCAAGTTATGGAGATATTGAAAAAATAATGTATTGTTATAAAGATAATTTTCTATCTGATGAATTATTTGACTTGTTTAAAGAAGACATGCTTAATAAATATGAACCTCGTAACGAATGGGGAGACGAGTCTGTTAGTTATGGAAAGTATTTGTCAGGTGAAAATTACGAGCAAGATGCTCCTGTCAGAGTGATAGGAGATCAGTTCCCTGAAGATGGTGATTATATACATACTGCGGTGAGACTAGGATCAAAATCATTACCAGAAATAGCACGTAGTATTAAACAGTACATGATT
>Ga0222716_10000694_pt1 | contig 29090 bp, 38 predicted proteins | sample C33_13DmetaG_FD_165044 | JGI IMG/M metagenome (GOLD analysis project Ga0222716, IMG submission 165044) | Estuarine water microbial communities from San Francisco Bay, California, United States - C33_13D | ecosystem: Environmental > Aquatic > Marine > Unclassified | place: USA: California... | reverse complement strand
ACCTTGTGTATATGTAGCAAGTATGTCTAAATTATGGGAGTTTTTATAGCGTTCGCGGCCATACCGAGGCAAAGTCATACCATTAATCCAACTATATTATACATGATTTAGACATACTTTGTATATGCCTAAATTATGAGAGTTTTTATAGCGTTCGCGGCCATACCGAGGCAAAGTCATATCACTTCAAATTACGAACTTTATATACAGTAGTGAGTATAAGGGATTGTATCTCGTCGTATATGTTGCGTAATACAGGAGTTCGTGAAAGTTTAAGACCAGAGAGAGTTTTTAAGAGTTTAGCAAAATAAGGAAGTACATTAGATGGATTACGGTCTATCTTGAGCATAGGGGTCATACGATTAATCTTACCATACTTACCTTTATACGTCTCGGCGTATTTATCGATCAATGGGACAATAGATGTATAATACGTCTCGAGAGCTTTATGGAGGGCATAACTATCTGTATCTAAGTGATAAACGTGTGTCTGAGTACGCGAGTGCATAAGAAGAGAAAGAAAACGACCTGTACTTGCCATTTATATATAAACATATTTTTTTATCACCACGTAATGTTAAGTACCGGTGAGTTTGGGTCATACAAAATAGATTCTAAAACAGAGTTTTGTCTGAGTACAGGTCGTGTTACGTTCTCAAAACGTGACACGCGTGCACGCAAAAGTTCACGTTTTTGTTCTACTATCTCGTGTCGCAAAGCTTCGTTATCTTCAAGAAGTTTTAAATAATCATTCGTTAAATTTAATAAGTATATTTCACGTGCTGAGTCACCAGTTGCGTATATCTTTTTCAAATTATCACACATTTCCAAATACACGCCTTCAGGTAAAGTATCTTTATTTTCATCTAATAGTGACATAACTTTTCGTATAGGATCCATTATTAATATTACAAATAAATATTTTATTTTTTTTATTTTTTACTATTTGATTTGTGTATAGTATAAATTAAAATCTTTGTCAATAAAAGTCCCAACTACTTTTAAAAATAATTTGGAAAAAAAACTATCTCCTTGAGGGAGATGATCTATATAAAAAATATTTTTTTAAAGTGGTCGGGACTTTTTTTGATAGACATTTTTAAACTTCTTCTTCATCTAACATTTTACGTAGTTTTTCTTCTATAGACATGTCATTATCTTGAGATTCCTCGAATTCAGTATCAGGCATGTCAGGATCGAAAATGTCACCGTGTGTTTCACATAATTCACACGTTTCAGTTGGTGTTTCACCTGGTTTATGATTATGTACGGGTACGTCTTTTTTCTTCTTTTTTAGAACCGGTCGTTTTTTAACAGTTTGTTCCGTGTTCGCCTTTTTGTCACGCATTTTCATGTGTAGTGTACAACACGTTTCACCTTGGATACATGGTTTCGTACACTGGTTACCTTTAGCCGTCATCATTGAACATACGAGTTTAGGTTCTTTAGTAACGGGTACCACAGTTTTTTTAGGTTTTGGTTTTTCCATCGTCTCGATCTTTTCACGTAAAAGTGTATTTGTTTCGATAACCGAATCCATCTTTTCACGAAGACATTTATTCTCTTCTTCGATTTTACTGACCTTTTCAATAAGTGTTTGTAATAACTTATTATTGGAAAGGACGCTATTGTTTATTTTGTCCATGTGACTATTAGAGTCACGTACGATGTTAATGAGAATAGTTTCTATAGATTCCGACATTTTTTTATTTATATTTTTATACATTTTTATTTAACTTAGGTTATTTTTATTTTCTAACTGGTTCCCCTGCATTACCTTCAGGTACATCGAGTGGTCCCGTACACGCCTTTCTCGCACTTTTCAATGGGTCATTACACCCCGTATCGTTTCTTCCGGGATTCGTTTCGTAATTCACGTTACCTTTCAAACTATTTATGTTAAATAACTTAATTGGTGCACATGTATTTGTCCATCCATCCGTATCACTTCGCCAGTGTCTATAAACGTATGCATTTGTTCCGTCAAACTCTTTTGAACGCGTTTGACATTGTAAATCCCCGAAGTGCTCTTCTTTCATTTGGTCTTCACTTGGTTGTATTATATCATGTTGATTGTTTCTGTGAACATACCCTTCCAAAGGTAAACTTGGAATATAGTATATTTTCCACGTATCGTAACCCGCAAGTTTCGTATGTTCGGGTCCTTTATATAAAGTATTAAATGTCGAATCGGACTTTTGTCCAACTATCGCACTACCACCGGATATTTTACTATTACTTTGTATATCACACGCCCCGTCTGGTAAGTATACGTAATTTGTGCCGTACGTAGAGTGTCTACCAAATAATTCGTAATGATGTCCATTACCACCTTCTGATAACGTAAGTGCAACCCATTTATATAAATTTTTTCTAGCACTTCCATCTTTAGTACCAAGACCTTCAATTTTTATAGTACTGTTATTACTAAGCCATCTATCGTGAATAACCGCCAAACTACCATGTTTAAATCTGTTTTTACTCTTTTCCCAACTATACCATTTAGGTGCGCTCCCCCCTTGCATTGCAATACTAATTGGTTTTGTGCGGAAAATATAGTGTATAACCCTACCATCTTTTTTCAAAATCGCAACGGTTGCATTATCACCAACAACAACTCTATATGGCCCATTTCCATTACCCCATTGCCATGTATCACTTCTGTACCCCCAATCATCTTGAGATCCCGTTACTTTCATAAGAAAGTTACCGTCACTTTGTATTCTAGGAGTATCACACGGTTTAGTAAAATCACCCGGAAACGCCGATGCCCAGAAATCATTCAGATTCAAAGATGTGCGATTCGTATGCTGTTTAATGTGATATGTACCACTAGGTGATTTGTAATATTTACCAAGTTCCATTTTCCCGTCGTTCTGGTCTGAACGAACAGCGGTACGCATGGGTTCCAAATGGAATAGTGCGCGTGCATACTCGTCTTTATTCATATCTTTTAATTTTTTAAACTTTGGTTTATGATTAATTCTTTTTTCACCCCATAAAATATCATCTTTTGTTAATACCTTTCTTACCAAAACTTCTTTTCTGTTATGGTCTGCGTGTCCCAACATGTACCCATCTTTATACTTTTTAAGTCTATATGCATCAGTATTATCCCATAATTTATCAACATTACCAGTAACTAAATTAATAAACTGAACTTTACCACCATCCAATTCTTTCATTTTAAAACACTGGTGAAATTCCTCGAGTAAATAAAGTGTTTCCTTGCCTATTATTTCAAACTTAAACGAATCACTCGCGATTGTAATTGGAATGGCAACTTCCTGGACTTCAGTTAAATTGAGTGTCGTATCGATATCACTTTGTTCGATTTTGATCTGGTCACCCGTATCCACTAAAAACGTACCATCACTTACACTATTGTACCAAACAGATACCTTATTCACACCAGTTATACTTTTACTTGAATCAGTTAAATCCGTACCTTTAAATATTATTTCGCCAGAACTATTATTATTGATACCGGGTCCGGAATCGTAAACTATATCCGCCTGGACTTTGTTACCCCCAATTTCGCGTCTAAAAATAAGTTTTGATACTGTGTCAAAACCCATACCCGTCGTCCATGTTATTTTCAAGTCAATACTTTCATTACCCGAATCTTCTCCCGTAGCATATTCAATTTTGTACCCTTCTGATGTATCTACCATCGCATCACCATCGTCATCATCGGTATCACCACGTGGGTTCAAGTTTTTCGACGCACCATCTAGTGTAATTTCAGGTTTGTCTGATGTTTCATCATCGTCACTTTTTTTAGTTCCAAAGTAAATAGCCAAAGCTACCCCTATAATAATTATAACTAATAAACCAAATAGTCCGAGCATAGCAGCTTTTTTTGCCATCTCGGTGTTTCTTTTATTAGTCATAGATTTTTTTTAGTTTTGTTTTTATTACATTCGAAACAAATATGAATCACTTGTTTTTCCTAAACCAAAATTAAACCTACCTTTACTGTATTTATTACTTGTAAAATCGTTTTCCTTCCATCTATACCCTTTACCCTTAAATTGGTGCCAGCACCCATTACTCTGTTGACCTATACCACCACAAGTCGCGTGCTCTTTGCATTTTGTTTTCATTGTATTTATATGACCGGAATTACTCGTACATAAATTATTAACACCCAAATTTATTGTATTATCGTATACGAGCTCTGGAAAATCCGCTACCAATGTTCCGTTTATCAATGGACCATCCCTCGTATTTTTACACCATTTTTCACCGACTGTAATTAATGCACCCCACTCTGCATCCATACGACTCGCATCATCCGGAGTTGCGTAATGATTCTTTTGATTATGTCCGATATACCTATATGCCTTCGTTCCACCCGAACCACATCTAAACGAATCACCCAGTTTTATATTACCTTTAGATGCAATTAAATCTAACGCTTCCGTGTGTCTACCAGTTTTATCTATAATGGTTAATATACCATCATCCGTTAGTATAAGTGTATAGGGTTTTGTGAAATTGTTACTAATAGATCTAAACTCCAATGGAACATTTCCACCCGCAAAATCATCTGTTTTTGTAAATGTCAGTGCAGAATTATTTTCAACACCATGTTGTGGTCGTACAACTATTCTTTTAATGTCTCTACTTTCAGATTCCCACATAACTGTATCATCTTTTTTACGCACAACCAAATTACCATCATCTTGAAATTCGAGTCTATACTCACCATTTGGTGATTTATATGATTGTGACGCCAAATTCCCCTTTTTAATATCCTCATAATCTCCTTTACCTGGTGTTATAGTTGTAGCCGCCATAAGTGTAAAAGACGCTCTACCCCAATCTTGTCGAGTCATATCACTTTCACTTTTAAATTTTTTAGTATCTAAACTAACTACTACAATCTTTTTATTGTCATTGGGGTGTATTAAAATTTTTTTACCCTTATATGTTTTCATTTTAAATTTATCAATGCCATCTACTTTTAATTTGTCAGTATCAGAATTTATATTGGTGAAGGAATACGTTCCATCACTATTAATTTTTAATTTAAGCCATGTATCTGGAAAGAATGAAAGATTATAATAAATTTTCTTCACACTCTTTTCGAGTTTAAACGTATCACCAACAATTGTAACTTCAACATCATATTCACCAAAAGGACCTGTAAGTGTATAACTAAAATCATCCTCGGTAATATAGAGCTTAGCCGTTGCTAATATTTTAGACTCGTTAACTTCGTTCCAATACGCCTTAATAACATTCTCACCTTTAGCGCTCGCTTTAACATCAGAACCTTTAAATGTAACGGAACCGGTACCGTAATCTTTTATCATATCTTCATCCGTAACTTCTATGTTATCCTGGATTTTAGTACCGCCTACGTACCGTGTGAGTATAATTTTATTCACAGAATCAAAACCCTGGCCGTTTGTCCATGATAACGTAAGATCGATAAGTTTACTTTTATCCAAATCATTTTCAGCATACTCTATTATACGGTACCCTTCCTGGGATCCACTCTCTTCGGGATTGATCGTTTTCTTAGCATTCGCATCGAATGTAAACTCGGGTTTGTCCGATGTTTCTTCGTCATCTTTTTTATTACTAAAGTAAACAGCCAAAGCTACCCCTATAATAATTACGAATAATAAACCAAATAGTCCGAGCATAGCAGCTTTTTTTGCCATGCCGGCGTTTCTTTTATTAGTCATAGATTTTTTTTGATTTTATACAAATGTATGAATATTGAAACTTTATAGTACATTATTAACGCCGCCTCCTCCTCCCCCCTCCTGTCTGAGGTTTAGATGGTGTTCGACTGCTCCCACCCCCTCTACCGCATCTCCGTGTGTTACAACTTTGTGTTTGAGTTGTCGGACACGCTGCACCACCATTTTTTGGTTGTGTAGTTGTTCTCCATGTTCGATATTTTGTTCCACCACCACATGTTTTGGAACAGGCACTCCAACCACTCCAATACCCGTTACAGTTAACTTTACACCCCTGTGTATTACAGTCTTTGGTTTCTGATGAAGGAGAAGGACATGCTTTACCACCATTTTTTGGTTGTGTAGTTGTTGTCCAGGTTCTTGATGTCTTTCCACCACCACATGTTTTGGAACAGCCACTCCAACTACTCCAATAACCTTTACAATCGACCGGTTCAGGTTCGGGTTCAGGTGCATCAATTTCCTCAAGTTTACTCGTATCAATAGCACCACTAAAATCGTTTTCTGTAAACGTCACAGTTTTCGTATATAATTTAGTATCGGAACTAACTTTGTTATAGTACAGTTCGAGTGTATTATCGCCTATAATTCTGTTATCAAACTCCTTTTTATCCACTATGTTCATGGTCACATCCGTAAAGTCTTTGAGGTTACCCGCGTCGCTATTTTCGTACTCGTGAATTTTGGTACCCGATTTGTCTTTTAAAACGACGATCCATTTATCTACAACACCTTCAATACTCGCCTTGTTTTTCCACGAAAGTTTAAGACCTTCGAGCGTGTACTCTTCGCTCCTGGGTTTTATACTATAAATCAAAAATATGATAAATAGAATGATAGCAATCAAAAGTATCATTTTATATATCACAAGATAATATTATTAAATTAAATTAATTTATTCCTCTTTCATTTCAATTTCTGGTTTCATATTCGAATTCGAATCTTTAGATCTACTCATAAGTACATAGACAAATATAGCCATGAAAATAGCGAGTGCCGAAAATATTCCAATTGCTTGGTAATCCATTTTTTTATATTATGTTATAGTATAAGATAAAAAATGCGCGCTTTTACCACTGTCCTGATGGAAGCTTTATTTATCGGTCTTCTTTTACAAGGTTTAGTTATGGGTCTTACGAAATTCGTGTATAAGGGTATGGGTGTTCTGATTTTAGCAGGCGCATTAATACATTTATTGTTCGAGTACTCGCCTTTCGGTAATATTAATGAAAAATGGTGTAAAATGATTTTTAATTAAAAATTTATAAGTTCATCTATAATCAGTGTTTTTTCATGTTCAAGCTCTTTTAATTCTGCAGACAATTCTTCGTATTGTCTATCTATATCATCATTGTAATCTTCAAGGTACGTTTTGAAAAAAAGACGCGCGTTACCAACGTCGTGTCCAGCATCAAAAAGTGCATGTATGGTATAATTTCGTAAACGGATACCAAGTTCTTGGGCGCGTCGTTTCACAGCCTCTTTACGAACAACGTTTGTTACGTTTCGTCTATGTTTAAGTTTTTCCATTTTTTTTAATGTTTCGTGAATTAGTCTATTTACCTCAATAAGATTATCTTCCAATATATAATCACGTAAAGGTTCTGGAACAGGTGGTGGTGTTTGTATCGGTGGTAAATCCACGTGTACGAAATCCCCACGTCTTGATTGTGGTGGCGGTGGTGTTGTATCATATATGGTAAGATCGTCGAGATTATCTCCAAAAGGTGGGAGTCTAGGAACAGGTGAAAAAGGTATAGGTATATCAACACGGCGGATTCTAAATTCTTCTTCGTCTTCACTTTCAGACTCAGATTCGTATTTGATATAATCGTGAATTTTCTTTATCGAGTCACACATTTTAAGATAATCACCTTCAGAAATTATCTTAGAATTGAGGTCGAGAGTTTGCATTAACGTGGTAAGAGCTTCCATTTTTAATGTATTAATTTTTATTTTGTTTTATTACAACTTAGGTGTGTTAATTTTCTTAAAAGTAAAAGGGCTTCGACAGCTTCGCCAATTTCACGGTGTTTCACACAAAACCCGTTTTTTCCTTGGCGACAGAGACAGTTTTCGTATACACAGTTTGGACGCATTTTCTTAATCATTTTTTATCATCTCGTACTTAGGTTCTTATTTCACCTTCTTCGAGTTCGGAATCCGTTTCGTATTCACTTTCATTATCCAAATCGTCGATGTTTTCAGGTAATCCTTCTTCTAATATATCGTAATCGATTTTGTGTTCGATTTCGTAATCGTCTAAGAAATCGCGTAAAGAAATTTTATCATTGACGTCGTATTCATCGTCTAAATATCGTTTCCAAAACGCAATATTCTTTTTCGTAATTTTACTTGGAAACAGTTCAACCGTAAAATCCTCGTCTTTTTTATATCCACTCTGTTCGAGAATGTTCTTTTCACTTTCGATATACATATCGAAAAAGTTTTCTAAAACACCGTTTTGTTTAGGTTCGTAATAAAATTCAATAAAATGCGCTTGACCGTACGATGTTTCGAGTTTTTTATTAGAAATACCAATATAGGCGAGGTACCCATACATATTTTTAGGAATAAGGTGTTCGGGGTACCCAAAATCGGCACGCAAACCATATACTTTACACTTTTTACCCACTAATTCGGAAAAAAGTTGATTAACATCGAAAAGTTCGACGATCGTGGTACATTTTTTAAGAAGTTCGTAAGTAAGGCTCATTATATTATATTACACATTAGTTGCTATTGTTTAAGTCCATATCGTCACTTAATGTATTGTAAAGTTCCGTCCAATCCACGCTTCCGTGAAGATTATATTTTTCGATAAAGTGTAAGAGTGTTTTCCGACACTTGAATTCATTTTTAAAGTAATTCATCCAAAAATCAATCCATTCTTCTGAAATGTGTCTTGGAACAATCATGGTTTTCAAACCATCTTTCGCCAACATTTGTAATGCCGGTTCGAGAATACCCATTCGCATACCGTTTTCGTATTTCTCTTCATACATAAAATCAAGTATATGCATTTTATCATTAAATGAAGAAACACCAAAATACGCGACGTGGTCGAGATGTTTAGGATTACATTCTCTAGGAAAATTGTGTTCTGGTTTCACACCGTATACTTGTGAATATGTACCGTGTGCAAACTTATCACTTCTAAAACTCGATAAAATACCGTCGAGTTTTGGAAGTCGTTCAATAGTAACAGCTTGTTTTGTAAGTTCGTAAATAAGAGACATTTTTATATTAATATTATATCTGATCTATATCACTTAGGTCTTCTCTGTACATTAATATTTCTTCAGCAACAATTTGATAAAATGCCATTTTATACGCTAAAAATCCGAATAAGGTTGCCCCCATATTAAAATCAAATGGTAATTCGGATGTGTTCCACAAGGATTCGGCTAATGCGAGACATGTCGGTAACAATAATCGTTTATTTAAACCAGGTACTTTTTCTATGTTATCGACGTAAGAAGAAAGTGAATCGACATACATATAAGATGCAATTGTACCCAAAGTCGCTGACACACCATCAATAGGTGTATGAAAAATAAAATGGTACGTTGAAACGGCGATACCGTATTGTAAAGTTGATTTCCTAATTTTAGCCTTGACTTGCTCGTATTCAGCTATACCTTCTTTACGTTTAGTAGGACATGATATTCGAATGGTTTTAGTGTACGGATTTATTATACTCAGCATTACATTTTATTTAGTATATTTTCTTTAAACTTTTTCTCTTTCTCTTCAAAGGCTTCACACCTTTCTATAGATTCATGTAAACGAACTTGTAACTCGACGAGTTTATCCTCGTGTACAAAATCGTCTTTAGGTACCGGTGATAATTCCCATAAAATACCATACATTCTGTTATACATGAGTTCTCTTTTATAATTTTGTACCTCCCTATATTTAGAACGATTTAATTCGTTTGAGTATTTTACAATATCAAACGTATCCGTAAAACAAAACTCACTATACGCGTGTTCATGGAGTTCCGTACAGTTCTCGCCATCGCCGAATAAGTTTATCGAGTTTTTCAGTTTTTCCTCCCATACCGTATTTTCGTTTTTTGGGTGCCCCCGGGCACTCGAGAGAACACGCGTCGTATTTATTAACTTTGTCCCATACGAGTCTTTGTATGTCACCCGGGAGTTCGTTTGTCGCTTGACAAAAGGCGAGAATGTAGTCGTACGTGTGTAAGGCGATATAGTCTTCCATTTCATTTTTTATTATTTTTCCATGTATAATATAACTTAGGTTGTTTTGGTATTTCTAAAATGATTGTTTCATTCGCTTCATTTTTGGATACGATAAAATCATTATCAAATGTATTTATACTCGCGGGTTTTGGGGTAGTAGTATGCACTATTAAGTTACACATACTTTTGTAGAATGTAAACATAACTGTTAATAATTACCTTTATTTTTTTTATATACTAAATACAAGATGGTATCGCTTCAGGACTTACCGAAAAAGGTTCAATATATAATCATCGATTCCCAATTTGTAAATGGAACAAATAACACGTTTACCATAGATTTAACGCTTGAATCAAATTTACATTTAGAGGAATTATCACAAGTTTGTGGTTTAAAACCAGTTGATTTTTATATCACACAAATAGGCGAAAATGATTTAGGTACCACGAACGTTGCAAAGTATGTAGACATAATATGTCCCGATATTCCAAAGCGTGGTCAGATTTTAGATGAACGTAATGGACAAATTCTTGCGCGTGTACCATTAGAACGAAGTTTTACTGGAAGTAACGATTTTATCATGCGTGATAAACAATGGAAATCGTTCCAGCGTCAGACAAATTTATTCAACCCTATATCTTTACAAAAACTTCATTTCAAAATATACGAATCACAAGGTGATAGTGACTATGTTACATTACAACCCAATGCATCTTGGTACATGGTTCTTGAAATTACGACCATAGACGTCAAGGAAAAACCTATCAATAAAGAAGTGCAAATTCTTGAAGCGTTACATAAACTTATCGGGAAGATAGATGAACTCAACATAAATGTTGAAAAACTTCCGGATAAGCACGATATTGAAAGGATAGAAAAGGAAAAAAAGAAAAAGTATCCTCTACGTTACTTAGTGTTATTTTTAGCTATAATTATGGGCGGATTTGTTTTTCTTAAAAATAAATTTACACCTTCGGTTCCTCAACCTTCTTTTTAACAACACGCTTTACGGTTTTCTTTGGTGTCGTTGTCTTCTTTTTCTCTGGGGTCTTTACTGGAACTGGTTCTGGAACTGGTTCTGGAACTGGTTCTGGGACTGGAGCCTTTGGTGGAACTGGAACTGGCTCTGGGACCTTTGGTGGTACTGGAGCTGGAGCTGGAGCTGGAGCTGGAGCTGGAGCTGGTGCTGGAGCTTGTGGTTCGATTACATCGACAATTTGTTTAAGAATACCATAAACAGTTTCTTTATTGATTTTCGGTCTTTGAAGTGCATCTTCAATTTGTTTTCTGATAGAGTCCATCGCGTAATATATATAAAAGAAATATTATCTTTATACTAAATGTTATTCATTGGTCCAACTCCCCTGAGTGGTATAGGTCAACACTGTAAAAAATATATGAACCTTTTTCCTAGAAGTAAATACTTAGAAATACACGAAGAAATTCCGGAATGTGAAAGAGCGTTTATATTTGCTTTACCTGTACCATACTGGTTAGATAAAATACCAGAAATAAAAAGAAAAATTAAACATGTGACGTGTATGACCGTATGTGAAACAGAAACAGTACACGAAGATTATGGTAAACTTTTTGACTTATTCGATAGAATTGCCGTACCGAGTGAATTCTGTAGAAAAGTTTTTAAAAAACAGTTTCCTGATAAAGATTTTTTCGTTATACACGCACATATACCCGATAAGAGACCGTATACGTTTTACCATATAGGTAATGTTCACGACCCACGTAAAAATTTTAATAAAATCATAGAAACATTCGTACGTATGAATAAACCAGATTCACGTTTATTGGTAAAAGCAACGTGTAAACAACCCGTCGAAGCGCGAATACCTAATGTTACGTTTATAAACGGACTCATATCAGATGAAGAAATGGAAAAAATACATGAAATGGGAGACTGTTATGTCAGTTTTTCGTCTTCAGAAGGTGTAGGCATGGGAGCAGTCGAAGCAGCTTTACGAAACAAACCCGTTATTATAACTGATTATGGTGGTGCTCCTGAATATGTCAAAACACCGTATACTATAAAATGTGGTTTACAAGAAATACCGAGAGACGATTTTTTATTCAAAGTGGGTATGAAATGGGGTAAACCCGACGAAAATCAATTACGAGAGTTTATGGAAGATGCATATACCAAAAAAACAAGGTATATGGAACATCCGAGGACTCACATGTTAACGTGTAAAGAAAATGTATTACAAGAATTCGTCGCTAATATAATTGGTAAGGAAAGTAATAACGCCAGTCAAGATGGCACCGGACATGAGTGATCCTCGTTGGGCAATAAGCATAGCAACAATATCATCAATAAATTTAATATTGGTTGGTTTCTTAAGAAGTTCTGGTACGATTTTTGAAATTGCAAGATAAAGCGCCATTGCTACTATGACGGGTCTGAGCGTTTCCTGATCTAACATTTTTTATAATAACGAAACATTTATTTTTGGTCTAGTTCCTAACACTTGATTATCTATTCTATGTTTTTTACAATATTCTCCACATACGGCTTTGAATGAACACTTTTTTCCTGATAGTGTAAAAGCTTTACATACACTCCGGTTTTCGGAAACGTCTCGTTTAGGTACAGAATCAATAACCTGAATTGGTCTTGTTTTTTGACATTCAAGTTTTTTCTTCCGCATTTTATCAAGAATACGTGCCATTTCTTCTGGTGTTTTTTTATTTGTTTTTAAAGTTTTAGATACACGTAAACAATCTTCGTAATTTTGAATATTTGATTGATGTTTTTTAGTGAGTACATTTTTCGTATCACTAAAATTTGTTTGAGTAACGGTAGGTAAAAAGTATTGCGACATTTTTAATTTACATTTTACTGTAAAATAAAATAACTTAGGTTAATAAAGTACGTAGCTTTACTCTCGGTGAGTAGACATGTGTATCAAATTTGTAATCGTTTTAATTGACATGGTATGAAAATCACTCAACATATAATCTGGATTACATGCTAATTCTAATATACGTTCATTATCATCTGGTCTTACGGATGTTTCGAATTTTCGTATATAATCGGCAACTACATAAATTATAGCGTCTATATATTCTTCTATAGCCATTTCTAACCATGAATTTTTAGGTGTACCCCATGTAACTGTATCCATATCAACACGAACACCATGACCATATTTTGTTTTTCCCAATTCGAGTCTTTTTAAAATAAATTCTCGCATATTATACTTATGTATCAAAACTTTTAACTATATTGTTCAATTGTTATTAAATTCAGTACAGTATAAGTTGAATAATAAATTATATATACGTCCGATACTACATATATCGCCATAATCAAACATATAATTAAATATACGGTATGAAAGTATACATATTTCATATCTTCTTTTGAAATACCATATAAACACAACATCGAAAGTATAAGATTTATAATGTTCAATATGTTATATAATATGAGTGTAAATAAACAATTCACAAAAAATGTAGTAACGTGAATAATCTTAGTAAAAAGTATATCAGTTCTTTCGTAAACAGACTCGGGCTCGGGTTCAGGTTCAGGTTCTTCTCGAATAGGTGGTTGCATTTCTAAATTTATACCTATGGCTGGAACGCCATTTGGTTGTTGTACCTGATTATAATACATAAAAGATAAAGACCAGTATTTTTTATGTATCTTAAATGGTCAAAAGAATGTTATTTGTGTGAATGTCCCCTAGAACCATGTATACACACAAATACCACGGAAGAACGTATTCTTATACGTAAATATAGAAAAATACGCCCCATTTTTACTGTCAATAATGATATGTACCTAAAATTTTTTGGTACGGAGGTAAAACGTGTATGTTATTCATGTTATATAAATTCGTATAAAGTAGGAATTACCACGTTACGCGACCGAGAGTGTGGTCGTATAAAAAATATTCATCCCTCACCCAAGTCAAAAACAAAAAGTGAATTAATATATTGGTTCGAAGGACTAAAAAGATACTTAAGTAAAAGGTACACTATAACATAAATGGGTGAAAGTATTCAAAAACTCACGCACGTGGAACACATTTTAAAGCGTCCAGATTCATATGTTGGACCAGTTTCACGTGTAGCCGAACCGTACTGGGTGTATGAAAATGATCACTTTGAAAAGAAAAATGTTGTTTATTCACCAGCACTTTTAAAAATATTTGATGAAATTTTAGTAAATGCGATCGACAGGAACTCCATGTACCCAAAAAACGTAACGTCGCTCAGTGTTTCTATTGATAAAGAAACGGGTGAAATAACCGTGGAAAATAATGGTCCTTTGGGAGGCATTGCGGTAAAAATGCATGAAAAAGAAGGTCTTTGGAATCCCGAATTAACATTCGGACATTTACTCACGAGTACAAATTATGACGATACACAAAAACGTGTCGTCGGTGGACGTAATGGGTACGGTGCAAAACTTACAAACGTATACTCGACGAAGTTTTCAATAAAAATAAAAGATGGAGAAAATAAGTGTATGTATACACAAGAATGGACAGATAATATGAAAACGTGTGGTACACCCAAAATAAAAAAGTATTCGAGTGCTACGTCGAGTGTTTCTATTACTTTTGTTCCCGATTGGAAACGGTTCGGTATGTCGAAAATGGATGAGTCTATCTATAAAATATTTGAAAAACGAGTATACGATGCAAATATTTGTACATCACAAAACTGTAAAGTAAAGTTTCAAGGTGAATCTTTACCAAAATCTACGTTTACTACGTACGCAAAAATGTACACAAAATCAGACGAAATGTGTACGTTTACGAGTGACAGGTGGTCGGTATGTATTGCACCTTCAGATGATGGGTTTGAACACGTCTCGTTTGTGAATGGGATATGTACAACAAAAGGAGGTTCACACGTTGATCACGTTTCGGGAATACTCGCGAATGGTATCATCGAAGATATGGCAAAGAAAATAAAACTTCGACCCCAACAAGTCAAGAACGCATTTTTCGTTTTTGTAAAAGCGACGTTGGTAAACCCGAGTTTTAGTAGTCAAGTCAAATCGGAGTGTACGCTCAAACCACAAGATTTCGGAAGTAAATTTGAACCACCGAAAACGTTCATTAAAACTATTCTAAAAACGAGTATTCAATCGGAACTTATGGCGTTATCAAAGTTTCGCGAAATGAAAGAACTCAAGAAAACGGATGGGTCTCGTAAATCAAAAATAACGGGTATTCCAAAACTCGACGATGCAAATAAAGCTGGTACACAACACTCGGGTAAGTGTACACTTATTGTGACAGAAGGTGATTCCGCAAAAACGTTGGCAATTGCGGGTCTTTCCGTAGTTGGACGAGATCATTATGGTGTTTTTCCTCTTCGGGGTAAGTGTAAAAACGTTCGAGACGCAAGTATAAAACAACTTACCGAAAACAAAGAGTTTAATGATCTCAAAAAGATTTTGGGACTTCAACAAGGTAAAGTGTATACGTCGCTCTCCGAACTTCGATATGGTCGACTCATGATCATGACCGATGCGGATAACGATGGAAGTCATATCAAAGGTCTCATTCTTAACATGATTCACTATTTCTGGCCGAGTTTACTCAAACTTAATTTTGTCGTGAGTATGGTCACGCCAATCATAAAAGCGACAAAAGGTTCAGAAACAAAATCGTTTTATACCGATTCTATGTTCAGACACTGGTACGGTAACGGTAAACAAGGTTGGAAAATTAAGTATTATAAGGGTCTCGGTACGTCAACGTCTGCGGAAGCACGCGAATACTTTAAAAAAATAAAAGATCTTACCGTTCAATTCGACACGGATGAAACTATGGACGATTCAATTATTCTTGCGTTTGATAAAACAAAATCAGATTCGAGAAAAACGTGGTTACTCGAGAGTACTGAAAAAAAGGCATCGGAACTCGAAATACCATATGGAAACGTTGAACGTCTCGGTATTTCCGACTTTATTCATAAGGATCTTGTTAATTTCAGTCTCGCAGATTTGAAAAGATCTATTGCACACGTTTCCGATGGTTTGAAACCGTCACAAAGAAAAGTCTTATACGCGTGTTTTACTAAAAATCTTACATCGGAAATGAAAGTCGCGCAGTTAGCCGCGTACGTTTCAGAAAAAACATCGTACCACCACGGCGAAGTCTCTTTGGCCGATACGATTGTAAAACTAGCACACAATTTTATGGGTTCGAATAACATAAATTTACTCGAACCGTGTGGTCAGTTTGGTACGAGACTTATGGGTGGTAAAGATGCGAGTCAGACGAGGTATATATTCACAAAACTTACAAAAAGTGCGCGTCAGCTTTTTGACCCTAGAGATGACCCCGTTTTACAGTATTTGGACGACGATGGTAAACAGATAGAACCCGAGTATTATGTTCCTATTTTACCAACCGTTTTAGTGAATGGGACTGAAGGTATAGGTACAGGATTTAGTTCCTATATTCCACCGTTTAATCCAGATGATATACGCATGAATATAGAACGCGTACTCACAGGTGAAAATGTTATACCAATGAAACCGTGGTTTGATAAATTTACGGGTCGCGTTTTTAGTAACGAAGAAGGATTATGGATTACGGAAGGTACATGGGTACACACGGGTAACATTTTAAAAATTACCGAACTTCCACCGGGACGTTGGACACAAGAATACAAAGAGTATCTCGATACACTTATGGAAAAGAAGAAAATTACAAACTACACAAATAATAGTACGACGGAAAGTGTTAATTTTGAAATAACGGGGTATACCGGTAAAGACATAATAAAAGATTTCAAGCTCCAAAAAACGTTTCATGTATCAAACATGCATTTATTTCATCCAGAAAAGGGTATCCATAAATATACGAGTCCAGAAGAAATACTTCTTGACTTTGTAAGTATACGAACAAAGACGTATAAAAAAAGAAAAACACATCTCATTACAACATTGAAAAATAAACTACAAAAACTAGAAAATGTGTCGAAGTTTATTGATATGGTTATACACGAAAAACTTATTGTTTTCAAACGCAAACGTTCGGAACTTGAACATGAAATGGAAAAGATATTTGATAAAATAGATAATTCGTATGACTATTTATTAAATATCAAAACGTACCAGTATACACACGAAGCTGTACAAAATCTCAGGGAAGAAACTACAAAGTCAAAAGTAGAACTTGATACATTACAGAAAATGTCACACGTCGATATGTGGAAAAGGGATTTAAAAATATATAAACAATAAGTAGTAAGTATGTGTGATACATCTGGCCCAAACACGGGCGCCATACTATCACTTAATGCAATTGGTAAACAAGATACGTACCTTTTAGAAGACGATCCTATTCATTCACTCTTTAAGTATGAACCTAAAAGACACGCAAATTTTACAAAGTTTCATAAAAGTCTAAATGTGAATAAACCAAGTAATTCTTCAACGTCTTGGCCTTTTGGTGAAACCATAAAAGTTACGTATAATCCACGAAACATGGGAGATCTTTTAGCAAACATGTACATATCTTTTGAATTACCCGCTCTAGGTTCCGATAGTTATTACGCAGACCAAATTGGTAGACATATTTTTAAATCAATAACCATGCGCGTAGATGAAACGGTTGTTGAAAAATTTCATGGAGATTGGGGTATCATATACGATGAGTTATATTTAGATGAATCCGAAAAACGAACAAAAAGATACACGGTAAATAGAAATAATGCAGAAGATACGTCTTTACTACCAGGTAATCAAAGATTAGCCCAAAATAAGTCGCGTGTTTTTATACCAATACCTTTACTTTTTTCGCGTAAATATGAAAGTGATGAATATGAAACAAACACACCAAATCGTCCATATTTTCCAACGTGTGCCATACACAAACAAAAGCTCCAGTTTGAATTCGAGTTTCATAAACAGACTTTTTTTACAAACGAAACAGAATCTCTTTCCTTAAACGAATTTGATATCGTTACCGAAGAAATAACACTTGAACCCAGTGAACGCGCATATATAAAAAATAGAAGACACGTTTTTGTTACCGATATTGTTAAAAAACACCCTTCGTTGGACATTTCAGCTGGTGTTCGAAACGCAAAACTCGAACTTGTTCCAAAAATACCAGTAAAAACACTGAATTGGTTTTTTAGACAGAAAGCATTTGAAAACGAAGATACATATGAAGGTGGTACATCTTTAACAGCAAATGTGTTTGCAAATAGGTATAATTTTTCGTCGAGTAACGAATATTCTATTTTGAACGAATTTTACAATACACCTATGTTAAATGCTAAAATATTTGTAAATGGTGAAGATATACCAAATATTCAAGATAGTGATCATAAATATTTTAAATACGTTGTCCCATTTACGAGTCGATTATCGAGACCTTTTAGAAGTATTTATACATACGCATTCTCGATGAATCCAATTAATGTAGAACCATCGGGAATGTTGGATTTTAGTCAGTTACAATCTAACCGAACGGTTTTAGATGTTACTATGAAAGAAGGTCTTACGAGTGATTACACTTTACACTTATATTATGTCGGATACCAAACATTTATTTTTGAAAATGGTGTCATGTCACTTGTTTAGAAAAAAGTTCATTTTTATTGTTGTGAATATATTCAATTATATTATTTTTTATACACCATCTTATGAAATTCAGTTGTGCCACGGTCGTATGTATTTCATTGGATGTACCCGGAACGGTGTATGATATTTTAGTCGATCTACAAAATGGATCAAATAATTTTTTACTATACCCATCTAAACTCGATTTATATGCACAGTGTACACTAAATATTTTACCGTCGTTTGTTTTGTACGATAAATTATTTTTCTTTGAGTAGTTCGTAATAAACCATTCTAGATTTCTTAAAGAAATCCCATTCGTTTTGTTTAAAATTTCTAAAAGTGTAGCTCTATTCTCGGGGATATTATAAAAACTATCAATTGATGTTAGTAGAATAGCTGATTTGTTCATTATTACATAATTCCACGCAAATCTTTAAAGTCCTTTCTTGATACTTCACATGCCGGACACCCTGGTTTAAATATACACTCCGTTAAATTGTGTGTATGTCGTATACCATCGTTATTTTTAAATACCATTTCTACCGGTCCTCTAAGTTGAGGCTGATCGATATGACTCCCACACATTCCATTAAGTTTGGCTCTTGCTATACACGGAGAACCATCCTTTTTAAATCCTCTACAGAAATTTAATGGGTTTGGAATTTCCGAAAGTAAAAGTTTTAAATTTATAGAATATTTATGTGATATTTTTTCCATTAGTTTTATACTACGTCTATATACTTCCGTTTCAACTTCCTCTTCCCAAAGTGTCTGTAATTTTTTGGACGTCATATTTTATATACGTCACTATTTTTTAAGCGATTTGAACATATCACTTATTTTCTGCTGCCCTTCTTCTTCTACTTTTTTCTTAGGTCGTCGTTTTGGTTTAACACGTGTTAAGAGTTCGCCGAATATTTCTTCTTTTGGATCTTCAAAAAGTGGTTCAATTAAATCACATACAGGGTTCAAAAACTTGTTTATAAAATAATAATTATAATCTATTTTTAAATTATTATCTTTTGCATATTTCGGATCTTCGGACTTTTCAAATGCCTTTGCTTTCGGATCACCCGTATCGAGGAGAATATACGGCACGCGATCACCCGATTGTGGTTCGGAACCCGGTTGTCTTTCACGCATTTTTTGTACAACTTGCACATGCGCTTGATTAATATCCTTGATATTAGGACTATTAATCGAAACCGCGAAACCTTTTACTTTATACGAATCAGAAAGACTTTGTGAAAGTATCAACTTTTCATTCGGTACATCACCTTCAATAAGTTCAATAGCTCTTTGTAAAGCGAGTGCTTTTGGTGGTCCGGTATCACTACTTTCTAACACGACATCGAGTAGTTCTTTACACACTTCACGCATGTGTGGTGTATTATCACGTCGAACCAATTGAAGACCTTTAACATCTATATAATCCATATTCATATTCCCGTCTTTTCCTTTTGTCCATAGTTTCGCGGCGTACCTCTTTTTTGAATACAAAAAGTACGGACAATATACTTTCTCGAGTTCGAGATTATTTGGTGCTTTAAACAGTTTGGTACACTCACCCGCGGCACGTTCACCAAGTTCCCAACTATACTCGATCGCTTCCATACCTTTACGATTTCCAACGTCAAATTCGACCATAACAGAATCCGTATTATGAACGACGAGATCACCTGGACCCACATGAAAATGATGGGATTTGGTTGTTAAATCATACACGTAACCATATGTTTTTCCAAGACATTCAATTTTTTTTATTTTTTGTGGAACTTTTCTTTGTGTAGACTTTGTCCACGTTTGTCTGAAAATGAATGGTTTATCATCTCGCGTGTTTATAGAAACGTTGTACCCCAATTTTCGTCCTAATATATACATTCCCATACTCCCTTCTTTACCCTTTACATCCATACGTGTGTATCCATTTTTATCTTTGTCCCCGTCAGCCATATAATACCCATCTACAAAAGACTGAATAATTTCCGAAGGGGCATTTAAAATACATGACGGTACTACCTTTTCTTTATGTGAGTTGTAAAACAAGTTTCTATATTTGTTTACAATATCTACGACCAAACCTTTAGCGTTAAGTTTATAGACACCAGAACTTTTAATCGTATCATATATTACTGTTTCGAAAGGGCACAATTTTTGCATTTCTTCCAAATACTCCAATTTTGAATTGTTCAGAGCCCAAGTACTTTTTACACCAGATTTACATAAGTATGTACCACACGATCCATCACCAAAGAAAAACCCCATAACTTTTGCTTCTTCTTTAGTAATACTTGTATCAGTACATGTATCGATAGATTTTACACAGTTTCCATGGAGTAACGCTGTTCCTATACCAACTTGTGTGGGTTTAGCAATCTCCTTATTTTCGAGTAAAAGACTATGATCTTCAGTCACGTCGACTATACCCGTGTGTGTTACTACGCGATGAATATTTTTATCCGTTTCGTGTCTTACAATTTGGTGTATCGGTGTAAATCCATTCTCTGTCCATACCTCGGCGTTTATGTACCCAATTTGTTTACCGTCGTCGCGTAAAGTGTATTCATTTACAAGTGAATCAATGCGACATGTCTGTACACACCCGTTCTTACGAATAAGTAAAGGTGTATCCGGTGTTACAGAGTCACCGTACCTTACCTTTGCACCCGGAAAATTCTTTTCAACGTATGCTTTTGTTTCGTCAATCATGCTTCGCCCTTTTAACGTTACCGTAGATGCAATTTGTACGCATGGTAACATACCTTTTGCTGCACCCGTAAAACCGTATACAGAGTTCATAGACACTTTATACGCTAATTGTTTACCGTTATACATTTCTTTTAACGCACCGGTCGATTGTGCCATATCTTTTTTAGCTTGTTTGCGAAACTGTTTCAGTTCTAAGAGAATACTTGGCAGAAGACTCGGAACGTCTTGTGCAAACTTATAAAACCCGAATGTTTCGTATTTTATACCAGGTATGTCTTCGTATTTCGAATCCATAACGAGGGTCGAATAACATAAATTGTGTGCCATCATGATTGATGGATACAGACCTTCAAAATCTAGGGCGGTAATAGGTGTATAGTACGCACCTTTCTGTGCTTCGAGAACAGTTGCGCCTTCGTATCCTATTGTAGACTGTTGACCCCAAGATAGTGTTGGTACCATGAATCCCATTTCACGCGCCTTTTTTGTTAATAAACTAAACACTTTGATTTGTTGTCCCCGTTCGACCAAATAACATAGGGGAACCCACGTTGCTTTCGCCATTTCCAGTAAGTTTACGAGTGTACATAGTTTAGACAAAAGTCTGTGTGGTAACAAAGTATCCTTAATACAGTACTCTGCAACTTCACGCAACTTCACGGGGTCTTCTTCAACAAAACGTGCAAACATTTCTTTCGGAGGCATATCGATTTTATTATCACCAAGGTACAATTTTGAAACATTATCGAGTTTGTACGAATCAAGTTTGTACCCTTTTTTAACCTCGTGAAACAAATCAAAAATAAATCGACCAGGCATCGGTAAAATCTTAAGGTCGTTATCACCAAGTGCACTCGACGATAACTTTTTATACGTAAGTTCACACGTATAGTTTTTCAATTTACTCATTTCGTAAAAGGATGGATCACAATGTGTCATGACCGCACGTTTCATAATATATTCCAAATCAAAACCGAATATGTTCCACCCAGTTATAATGTCAATATCCTTTTCCATCATATACGCCTTAAATGCCATAAGCATTTCACGTTCTGTATCGTAACTTTTAATTATACACCCTTCTAAATCCGGGTCCGTCTTCTTATAACAGAAACACGTTTTATCGTACGGTATATCGGAACCAAAATGTGCAAGTGATACAGCAATTTGAAAACACGCATCATCTTTTACATCTGCATCAGGAAACTTACCGGTTGAGCTATTACACTCAATATCCACAGACGCCACGACAAATGGTGCTGTCTCGGGAATATCTATAGGTTTAAGTGTTTTCCAGTTATTACAGAACAAGTCTATATCCACGTGTGCGAGATACGAACGTACACACTCGTTACCGGAATCCATCCACCCCGTAGATTGTATACCCGTTCTGTGCATTAATCTCAGGACGGGGTCTAAATTGGATTCGTATACCTTATATTTTATAGATTCATCGGGTAATGCACGTTTTAGACGTCCATTTACCATTCGTCGCGCCGCTACATTTTTGAAATTTAACTGCATAAACGTAAACTGTTCGTTATTCTGAAACCCCCATACATCTTTCGATTGAACAATGTCGTAACTCGTCAGACACTCAGGACACGTTTTATCAATCTTTGTATATAAATTACGAACATCTAATGGTGTCGTTTTCTTAGGGAGTTTTATAAAAAAGTATGGTGTAAAACTCGTCGTTACACACACTGATTTACCTTCACTCGTTTTACCAAAAATACTAATCAAATGCTCGTCTTCCGTGTCTTGTGTTTCCCAGGTGAGTGCTTGAAAAACGACCATTTTTCTTATCTCGTTAACGCCCGATTTTTTTAATATAGTATAGTAGTAAATATGTCAGCTGCTTTGATTGATCTTGTCTCCGTTGGTGCCCAGGATGTCTATATCACAGGCAACCCAGAAGTCTCTTTCTTCAGACAAAACTATAAACGTCACACTAACTTTGCCATTAAACCAGAACGAATGGATTATATCGGAACATTTGAATCGGGGAACGAAGTTTCCATCCCTATAAAATCGAAAGGTGATCTTTTGAGTTACGTTTGGATTGAAAATGCAAATATTAATAGTAGTAATAACAACGCCTCAATTTTTAAATCCGGTAATTTGACATCGGATGAAACTTCACCAACTGAATTCTCTTTGTGGATTGGTGGTCAAGAAGTGACTAAATTAGATTCCCTTTTCATTAATACTGTACACAACACGTTATATAACGAATCTCAAGCAAAAGCAACGTGTGCCGTGACGACCCAAGACGGTGGTGATAATGCTTCCACTGGGAGTTACATAATACCATTCTTTTTCAGTGAAGATTGGACGAAATCTTTACCACTCGTCGGTCTTCAATACCACGAAGTTGAAATTAGAATTAAGTGTAGAAATGGTAGTTTTAGTTTAGGTTCTTCACCAAAAGTGTACGGTTCGTACGTGTTTCTCGACACAGAAGAACGCGAATTCTTTGCAAACGGCGAACACGAACTTCTTATCACACAAACACAATACCAACCAATGTCCGCTTCCGATACATCAATTGATTTGACCTACTTTAACCACCCAGTAAAGGCTGTTCACGTAGCTGCGGGTTCAAACGTGTCTACATCATACACATTCACGGATGCGTCTATGTTTATTAACGGTGTTCCACTCTTTGAAAATATGACACACGAATACCATAGAAACGTTGTTCCATCGAGACACTGTTCGATTCTTAACAATACTGTCGATTCGGAACAAATATATACGTGGCCATTCTGTCTTACCATGAACAAATCTCAACCAACCGGTACCTTGAACTTTTCACGAATCGATAACGCAAAGATAAATATTAACGGTCCAGCGGAATCAAAAATTGATATGATTCGTGCTTACGCGGTCAACTATAACATTCTCAGGATTAAGAATGGTATGGGTGGTATCGCATTTGGAAACTAATTTTTAATTTAGTTCGTACCCGAAGATCCAAAGCCACGTTCACCTCGTTTCGTTTCTTGAAGTTCATCAACTTCTTCAATAAGTGGCGTTTCACACTTTTCTAAAATCAATTGGGCGATTCTATCGCCTTGTTTAATTTCAAAGGATTCACTCCCGTGATTAAACAAGATAACCTTCAATTCACCCGTATAATCCGGGTCAATCACACCGGCACCCGTTTGGATACCGTGCTTTACACTCAAACCCGATCTCGGTGCAATACGTCCATAGACACCTTTAGGAATCGTTGCACAAATACCCGTACTTACAATACCCCGTTCACATGCATTAATCGTCATATTTTCCATACTATATAAATCGTACCCGACCGATCCAGGGGATGCGCGCGTTGGTAAAGTTGCTTCGAGAGTTAATCGTTTAATTCTAAGTGTTTCCATAGTGTTTTTTATTATACAAAGAGTTGTTTCTTTAAAACCATTTAAAATAATGTAACGTATATTTAGAAATGAGTTTGAAAATTATCATGGGTAACATGTTCTCCGGAAAAACGTCTGAACTTATCCGACGTTTAAAAAGGTACCGCGTTATAGGTAAACGTATTCTCGTTATAAACTCGAAAAAAGATACGCGCGCCTCCGAAGATGTTTTACGCACCCATGATAATGTTCGTTTCGATTGTATAAAAACGAATACTCTCGATGACGTTGATTTTTCGGACGTTGACGTTATAGCCATAGACGAAGCTCAATTTTTCACCGGTCTTAAACAGTTCGTCGAAAAGGTTCTCGATTCGGGTAAAACGATTTTACTCGCCGGTCTCGATGGTGATTATAAACAGAGAAAGTTTGGCGAACTCGTAGATTGTGTACCTCTCGCCGATAAAGTTTTCAAAATATCAGCGATGTGTATGGAGTGTATGGATGGTACCCACGGACCTTTTACGAAACGTATTGTCCAAAACGATGAACTCGAACTTGTTGGTGATCATAACATGTATAAAGCAGTGTGTCGAAAACACCTTTAGTTTAAAACCTATTAATATCCAATATAAGTACGACTCGTTTTTGTTCGTCGGTTTTATCAACACTATGGTATCGTGCATGGTCAAAAAGAATATCTTCACCGGGTTTATGTTGATGAATATCAAACTCTGTCGTAAGATTACTTGTTCCTTCGAGTGTTAAATGGTACCGTAACTGTAAATTGCTTTCGGCACGATGTGCTGGTATAGACATTGGTCCTTCCATGACTGCAATCATGGCATGATCAACACACGGTATACTTTTTAAAAATGCGTATATGTTCGGAAAATCGTGTATTTTATAGTAATAATAGTTTTCGTTACGGTCGAACCATGGATCGAGATCGTGGAAATACCATTTTTGTGCGTTTTTGTGTAACCCGTCGTATTCATCTTTTATATCGAAAAAGTGTTTTTGTACACGCCAAAGGCCTGGAAAATCGTCGACCGAATAGTGTGGCTTATAAAAAAATAAGTCTACGAGTGAGTTTCGTATACCGATGAGTGGACGTAAAGGTTTCTGAAAATAAAGTCTATCGATTGGGTTTTTAAAATAATCGTTCAATAATAATATTATAGGAATCATGAAAACCCACATTTTTTTTATGTATATATAATAAATGCCAGGTTATAAAGGAAAAGAATACTACGCACCAGAACAAAACGATACAATCGATACGTTAGATAAACGGTTTCTTGGTTTGACCAATATTCAAATTGGTTTGTTCACTTTACCAACACTCATCATTCTCACTTCAGTTATTCTGATTCTTATGAACAGAAAAGCCAGGAAAAACCCAGCGGTTTACGTTTCTTTAGCGATTGGTATACTTCATTTGTATCACCACTACACACTCGCAAGGTTACAAAATAAATATGTTCAATAATTATAGTATACATGCGTGTTCGTTTACGAAAAAGTCCGCGATTTGATAAAAAGTTTAGAGTTACGTTCGATGATGGTAAGATTGTTGATTTTGGGGCCAAGGGGTACTCCGATTATACACTACACAAGAACCCTTTACGTATGCGTTCCTACGTCACGCGTCACGGTGGGTTTGTACCACACATGGTTCAAAAACAAACCGATCCTAAACTCGTTCACAAAAACATGCTCGATGTTACACGAAGCGATAAAGAAAACTGGGGTAAATCAGGTTTGTATACCGCGGGGTTCTGGTCGAGATGGCTTTTATGGAGTTACCCTGAACTCGAAAGTGCAAAAAGGTTCATGTCTAAGAAGTTTGGTTTAACTTTCGTCTAATACCACGTCTTTCGAGGTTTGCTTTCAAAGCCGTCATTAAGTTTGCACGTGGGTCACGTTTCACGGGACGTGGTGGGACCGGGGGTGCTGGAGGGACTCGGGGTGCTGGAGGGACTCGGGGTGCTGATGGAATACGTTTTACAGAAACACTCGGTTCCACGGTTTTCAGAAGTGATTTACACGTTCGTATAAGTTTTTTTGAATTACGAACCTGGATTTCCAAAGCTGGTGGTCGACGTCTTTCGATTCGTAGTTTAAGTTCCTTTTCAGATAGGGGAACACGTTTCCCTTTTATTTTCTTAGTGACACGAAGACCTAAACGTTTTGCTTCGTTTTTTAAAGTATCTATCTTCATTTATAGTAACCAATATATTTTTCTTTGTTTACTATAAATGTCTAATTGTGGACCTACTAATTTAGCTTCAAATTTGTGTTGTTGTTTGTGCTGTTTCTTTTTTGTATATAGACCTATATCAAGGGTTCCAGTAAAACCTCCACCTTTACTGTTATTGTTGGCGTGTGCATGCTGTGCTATGTGTTCACAAACCATAACAATGGGAAGTTGTGCATATAGATTTGTTGTTCCAGAAAAGAAAAAAGAAGATTAGAAAAAGTTATCCGTTCTATACAGTTTCGCCTGAAATGACCCCGTTTGTCCTAATACCGAAACGGTTTCATTTCCGTACAGTTCTTGACACCCGATATCGTCCATACAGTCCCGGTCATTAATCGTAACTGGAAGTGGATATACTTGTTCACCTGGTGTTGTCGTATAATAGTGGTATTGGTCGCGACGACCTCTAACTTCTTTACCGTATAAAGGTAAGGTTTCTTCGTCAGGACCTACGAGAACCCCCATTTGTTGTACGTACCCGGGTTTATACTCTTTGATAGGTGGTTTTCGAAACTCCTTTTCAACCGGTATCTGGACTGGAACTTCAACTGGTACATGTACAGGAACCTGTTTCTTAACTACGATTGGATTACGTATTTGGTATATAACTAAAGCAAAAAGAACCGCCAACGCAATAAACATAAGTTTTGTTTGCGTTTTGTTTTTGATCTTCATTTTATATATACCAATATTATTTAACGATACGTTTTTTGAGTTCATTGAGTGGACTCAAATCAATTCTATCGAGTCTATACTGAACAAGTAACCAAAGGAAAAATAAAATAGATTTTAAGAAATTGTTTGCCTCGGTATCGTCCATTTTGTATATGGGTCCCATTATACGTCCAAAAAACGTTTCTTCTTTACTATTTCCCGTTACAACCATTTCCATTTGCGTTAAAGCACACGTATCGTCGTTCACGGACCAGTGAAAAAATATAAACGGGACGAGAAGTGAGTAAAATTCGAGGTTTTGTTTGTTCTTCATGAATGGTACAACCAACATGGTTATGAAGAAAAGTAAGTGAATGAAGAATATAATGTTCATCTCTATTAGTATGAACGAAGAAAAGAAACTTCCGAAAATTTGGCACCCACAACAGGAGAAAATATTAAAGTCCTGGGGTGAAGCCGCTGCGTGTTATCGATACATGCACTACCAAGCGTACTGTTCATTTAAAAATCTAAGCATGAAATTTACCATACCCCTTATTATTGTAAGTACCATAACCGGTACAGCAAACTTTGCACAGGAAACGTTTCCACCTACGGTCCAACCGTACGTACCGTCGGCTATTGGTGGTTTGAACTTAATCACCGCCATTGCAACAACTATCATGCAGTTTCTCAAAATCAACGAACTCATGGAAGGTCACCGCGTCGCGTCGGTACAGTACGGTAAACTTTCGAGAACCATTCGTCTCGAGTTAACTTTACCTCTTGCTGAAAGAACACAAAATGGTACCATCATGATTGAAAATATGCGCGCCGAATACGATAGACTTATCGAACAGTCTCCAAACGTACCCAAACAAATGATAGATGCATTTGAACGCGAGTTTCCAGACGATAATGCGTTTTTCAAACCCGAAATCATGCACATACAACCCATCATGCCATTCAAGGCCATACAAGAAAATAAAGTCATGACGAAACTCAAAGACGCGGTTGGTGGTGTTGCTAAGCGCGAACTTAAAAAAGAACTCGATGAAATACGAGGTATAAAAGGAACCGTTAAAGCTGATATAGAACGCGTACAGGAACGTAAAAACGAAATATCGGATTTAAAAGATAAGGGACTCGTAAGTTTGAAAGGTGATCTCATGAAAGAACTCCGAAGACGAACTGAACTCATGGAAGTTGTTACAGAATCACCGAAAGACGATTCACAAGATACGCCACCATCACAAAAAGAGTAAGGTTAAAGATTGTAACACACATCAAATAAGGGAAAAGTTTCCTTTTTAAAGGATCTAAAACGCGTTTCTGGAGTGTATTATTTTCCATAATAATATCTAAAGCCTGAGTAGCGAGATCACTTTCTCCATTTTCATCGGACATGGATGCCTTCGTTACAATACATAAACAAAAAAAGGTTGGTACTATTTCGCTCCACGATCGCGAAATAAAAGAAATTACGTCTCTGTTAGAAAACGGTACCAATGTGTTTTTATGTGGGGCGGCTGGTGTTGGGAAAACGTACATTCTGAATAAAATTCTCGATGAATCAAACAGTATAGAATTGTATGATGAAGTGTTGCGTA
>Ga0222716_10000693_pt1 | contig 29120 bp, 27 predicted proteins | sample C33_13DmetaG_FD_165044 | JGI IMG/M metagenome (GOLD analysis project Ga0222716, IMG submission 165044) | Estuarine water microbial communities from San Francisco Bay, California, United States - C33_13D | ecosystem: Environmental > Aquatic > Marine > Unclassified | place: USA: California... | reverse complement strand
TAACCAACTGAGCTACACCCCCATATAAATGGTAAATGGTCGGAGTGGTAGGATTCGAACCTACGACCCTCTGGTCCCAAACCAGATGCGCTACCAGGCTGCGCTACACTCCGTTAAAAGAACCAACGATAAATTCCCCATACATCAATGAAGATGAAGAATCCATTTTGTATCATCATAGGATTATCTTTCAATCGCCAGAATAGCCAAGTCAATGATACATGACCGGCAAGAAAGATAAAAAATCCCCAACGACTAAATTCTATGTTTGAAGAGAGTAAGGTAGCCGCCGATAAGAAACAGACGGTACCAAACCACTTCAAGTATTCTATTTGTACTTTACTCAAGCGGCTTTCTCCCAGCCAAAATTTGCACAATTGTATTTTGTATCATCAACGATTACATAATCACCGACAGAAAGTGAACGGTGACCCCATTCAACTCCCTCATCATCAACATGTAGAGGTTTTACAACTTCAACATTTTCTGAATAATCAACATTTGTGATATTCTGACCTTTGAAATCAAAAGTAGGACCTTTTGACCAAGAGCCTTCAATGTTGTTAGTCTTGCGATACACTTCTTCAAGTGCTTCCATTACAGGAACATCATCAGCGATATTTACATTAGCGACATGAATATCTTTGTCGCCAAACGCATTAAAATAAACTTCATATTTCATAATATAGTCCTTTCTCAATTAAGACAGGTATAAAGGACCTGTCCAGTTAATATAAAAATTGCCTTCAAGTACATTGCCACGAGCTTTGTTCAAAGCAGGTGCTCGCCATCCGGCAGGTTTCAAAATGTCACCAACTTTAAAACCTTTTGCTTCAGTTTTTGCAGTAAGTTTTTTGATAACAAAAGCGTGAACAGAGTTTTCACGCACAACTTTGATGTAATTCTGTCCATCTTGTACAGAACAATTTTTTTCAAAGTTCGCTAAAGTTTCATCATAATAGCTTGAGCCTTCAGCACGACCTTTTTCAGTCCATTTTGCATAGTCAAGTTTAGAACCTTCAATCAAGTTCTTAATGCCTTCATCTAAGGTCTTTGCAGTTTTTGTTACTTGTATTGTCATAGTGTTAGTCCTTTCGTCAAGTTATGTGTATATTATATCAAATCTGGAGCCATTGGCAACAGCTTTTTTCACTTTTTTATGAATTATTTTCACTTATGGCTAGAATTGCACCAACCATCATCATACAAAGGCCAATAAATGCGTAAAAAAGTGTCTCGGATAGTGAATTTGCGTATTCCATACACTTTCCGTCACAATCACCGCCTGAACCGGCAGCCATAATGATACCTGTAATGATTAAAATTATTGAAATTGTCATTTTCATAGTGTTTTCCTTTCGTTTTTTTAACTTATACATACATAATACACTACTAAATAAGCGTTGGCAAGCGTTTTTTTAAAAAAAATGCAAAAAATAAGCGAGTAAAATCAACGATTTATGAAATATTTTGTACTACTTTTGTTCTTTTTAGTCATTTCCTGCTCTGGAATGCGAAAAAATTGTGAAATTAAGCCAGATTTAGAGCAAATCGGCAAATCAGCGCTTGAGAATAGAGAAAATCTTGGTGAAACTGAATTGAGAGCTGCCAAAGCAAGTTGTAATTTTTAGATAAATAGTAAAAAGGGAAAAATAATGTCAAATTGTAACAATTGCGGACATGATTGTCATTGCGGAAACACTTGTATTCAAAATAATACAGATGGCGACGGAAATCAAGTTCAAACAGAGTGCTGTAAAAATTGCCGTTGTGCTGATGTAGAAAAATCAGAACAAGAAGCGGGGTTTAACGGCGCATAGAAAGGGTTTATGCCTAAAATGAGAGAGTTCCTATTTTGGAACGAAGCCGGCGAAGAACATAAAAAAGAAGCGATTAGTTTGAAGAAAGCTGTAATGTCAGTTCAATCAAATTACAAAGATAATTTAATAAGCGTAGAATATATTAGTAAAAGAGGACAGCAAGTCACTCAATCTGTAAAAATACCAATGGGAAGAAAAATAAGACAAGCCATGGAACAAGAAAAAAAACGACTTGCTAAAAAAGCAAGATTAGAAGCAATGAGGGCGTAATGCCAGCAATTTGCAGAAAAGGTGATAGTTTATCTACCGGACATGCGTGTACTGGTGTAACTACTTTAGATACACCAGGACAATCAACTTGTTTTGCTAATGGTATTCTTATCGCAAGAGTATCAGACCCAACCGTATCTCATCCAGCACCACCCGTACCACCTTGTCCACCGCATGTAAGATTTGTTAATGTAGGTTCGTCAACGGTTTTTGTAGAAGGCAAAGCAATTGCAAGAATAAACGATAGCGCTGACGCAGGCGCAATGATTAGCGGTTCTGATAATGTTTTTGCAGGTGGTTAAAAAACCTGTATAAATATTACCGTTATGGCAATATACGATTCCACTAATCCAAATACTACTAGTCGTCAAAGTAGAAATTTCGTTGATATCGACTTAGATTTCAACAGAAATGTTGTGACTAACGATATAGTAAAGATAACAGATGTTAACGCTGTCAAACGAAGTGTTAGAAATCTTGTTCAGACTAATTTTTATGAGAGGCCATTTAAACCAGAATTAGGTTGTGGTGTAAGAGAATTATTATTTGAAAACTTTACACCATTAACAGGAATATTTTTAAAAAGAAAAATTGAAGAAGTATTAGTTAATTATGAACCAAGAATTCGTTTAGAACAAATCACCGTTGATGATGACATTGATGGTAACAGATTAGTTGTAAATATTTATTTTTATGTTCAAGGAGTAGCTGAACCGGTTTCAGTCACAACATTTTTACAAAGGTTAAGATAGAATGCCAAGTAGTAAGTTAGATATATCAGAATTAGACTTTGACCTAATCAAAGGTAATCTAAAAACATTTTTAAAAAGTCAAACGGAATTTCAGGACTATAATTTTGAAGGTTCTGGTCTTTCTATTCTTGTTGACTTGTTATCATACAACACACACTATCTAGCTTATCTAGCAAGTTTATCTACAAACGAAGTTTACTTAGATAGTGCTGATATTAGAAAAAATATTGTATCAATTGCTAAGATGTTGGGTTATACACCAGCTTCTTCAAAAGCACCTATGTCGGTAGTTGACATTGTTGTTAATAATGCGGCCGGCACAACTTTAACATTAAACAAAGGCACAATTTTTAATTCTACTATTGACGGATTAAAATATCAGTTTGTTGTTAATGATGATATTACAATTACACCAACTGCTGGCGTTTACAGATTTTCAGATGTTAAATTATACGAAGGTACTTTAGTAACATTTAAGTACACCGTAGATACTAAGGATGCAGACCAAAAATTTATCATACCGTCTAATAGAGCGGACACATCTACACTAAAAGTAGCAGTACAGACTTCATCTATTGATACAAAACAAACCGTTTTTGCATATGCAAACACTTTAGCTGAGATTGACGCAAATAAAGAAGTTTACTTTTTACAAGAAACAGATTCCGGCAAATTTCAAGTTTACTTTGGTGATGGTATAGTTGGTAAAAAATTACAAGACGATAACATTGTTATTTTACAATATGTTGTTACAAACCAAGCAGAAGCAAATGGTGTTAACAAATTTACTTTAGAAGGAAACATTGGCGGTTATACAAATGTTTCTATTACGGTAAAATCAGCAGCTCAAGGTGGCGCAGAACCAGAAAGTAATGATAGTATTCGTTTCAATGCTCCGTATGATTACACAAGACAGAACAGAGCAGTAACAAGTAAAGATTATGAAACACTTGTTAGAAGTTTATATCCTAACGCATTATCAGTTAGTGCTTGGGGTGGTGAAGATGAAGAAACACCAATTTATGGTGTAGTAAAGATTTCTATTAAAGCAGCTTCAGGTTCAACTTTAACTAACGCTACAAAAAATGACTTAATTACTAAGTTAAAACAATTCAATGTGGCTTCAGTTAGACCAGAGATTGTGGATCCAGAAAGCACATATGTTGTATTTACATCAAATGTAAAATACGATACAAAGGCTACCGTTAAATCAAAAGAAACAATACAATCAGAAATTATTACAGCTATTAAAAACTACAATGTAAATACTTTGCAAAGATTTGACGGTGTGTTTAGATTTTCTAAATTAACATCTACACTTGATAATGTTGATGAAAGTATTGTATCAAATATTTCTAGTATCAAAATTAAGAAGTTATTAAAACCAACTATTGGTGCTTCTACAAAATATGACTTGTATTACAGAAATAAATTTTATCATCCACATGAAGGTCACAATTCACAACATGGGGGTATTTTAAAATCTTCAGGTTTCTTTGTTGATGGTAATACTAATGAGATGTTTTTAGATGATGACGGAAGTGGTAATGTTAGAAGATATTATATGTCTTCTGGTATTAAACAGATAATTAATCCTACACAAGGAACAATAGACTACACAAATGGTATCGTTTCTATTAACTCATTGACAATTACTAGTGTATCAAATATCAGAGGTAGAGTTTCAACTAATATCGAAGTAACGGTTGAACCTGATTCCAAAGATATTGTACCAGTAAGAAATCAGGTTGTAGAAATTGACGAAGAAGTATTAAGTATCACCGTAGAACCTGATACATTTGTAGGCGGTTCGTCAACAGCGGGAGTAGGATACACACCAGCAAGTGGTTACTAATGAAGCATGGCAAAATTCAATGACAAAATATCTTCAATTATATCTTCACAACTACCCGAATTTGTAGTTGAAGACCACCCGAAGTTTGTACAATTTCTAAAAACATATTACACATTCCTTGAGAGTGTGGAGATTGGTGTTGATGAAGTTCAAACTACTGACGGTATTTTATTAGAAACAGAAACTAACCAGGTAAATTTACTTTTACTGGACGCTGGTCGTTTAGGTTCTAATAGAACACAATTAGATAGTGATGATAAAATAATATTAGAATCCTCATTATTTGGTAAATTTACAAATGGTGAAGTAGTAAAAGGTTCTACATCAAATGCAGAAGCTACAATTGTTGCCGAAGATTTAGGTAAACAAAGATTATTCATTACAGCACAAAATAAATTTCAACTCGGCGAAACTATTGTTGGTCAATCAAGCCGTGCCTCAGCTAAGATAACAACTTATAGAGAAAATCCTGTAAAGAACATTGCAGACTTAGTTTCTTACAGAGACCCCGATAATGCTATCTCTTCATTCTTAACTAATTTTAGACATGAGTTTTTAGCAACACTTCCAGAAAATTTAACAGATGGCTTAGACAAAAGAACATTAATTAAAAATATCAAATCATTGTACAGATTAAAAGGTACAGCTGAAGGTAATAAGATATTTTTTAGAATACTATTTGGTAATGTTGCAGAAACGGTTTATCCTAGAGAAAATTTATTAAGAGTATCTGACGGTAAATATGATACTAGAAGTATTCTAAGAGCTATCAATGATGGCGTTACTGATACCGTAAAATTAATTGGTCGTACTATTACAGGTCAAACATCCGGTGCAACAGCAATTGTAGAAAATGTTTTCAAATATAATTTTGGATCCCATTCTATTACAGAATTTACAATTGATGATGAAACAACTAACGGAACATTTTTAGTTGGTGAAAATGTACGAGGTACCGAAAATGATGATACTGATAGTTTTATTAAAGCGGAAGTAACTGGTATTCCTGGCGACAAAATAATTATTAATGATGGTGCGTTAAACGAAGTTAATGACAAGATTGTATTAACAGGTGGTGGTGAAGGCGCTCAATTTGTTACTACCGAAATTGGTGGTGGTAAAATTAGTGAAATCATTATTGATGATGGTGGTTACGACTTTGACATTGGCGATAGACTTGTGTTTGATAACACAGGCACCGAAGGTGGTGGCGCTCAGGCATTTATATCAGTAGTTAATGGTGGTATTGCACCAGAAGAGGGATTATGGGACGGAGAAAATTTATTTCCTGAAAACACTTCATCTCTCGTAGGTACAAAATACTTAGAGGGTCCTGTTATTGCTTATGACCCAGCAACAATACAAGGTGGATTCTCAGAAGCTGATTTTAGAGGTACTATCAATGACATTGATGATGGTACTAGTACAGCAAATATAAAAATACAAGGTTTAGTTTCAGGCGCAGTAGCAACGATTAGATATTCGGTATACGGCACAGCAGACGAACCGCTTGACTTCAATCCTAATATTTTATATATTACATATGTCGGTCTTACACAATTTCAAAAAGGTGAAACCGTTTATGTCACAAAATCGGATTCAACCGTATTTACGGCAAGATTAAGAACAGGCTTTGGTGCTGAACAAGAAGCGGCCGCTGATAGAGATTCCGTTTATCAGATGATTAGAGATTTAGCTAGTGATACAGATAGATATTCACATATTGTTTTAGAAGACGCTACTACAGATGGTGACGCATATGATGGTAATAAAATTGTACAAGAAAGAAACACAGGTGTTGGTGATATTACAGACATCTTTACAATCAATCAAGGTAATGGTTATAAAAGACCTCCAATTGTTACTTTCTTACCTTCATCTTCTGGTAAAGACTATAAGATTAAAACATTTGGTTCAGAAATTGGCCGTGTTGTAGAAATTAGAACAATTGAACATGGTATTGGTTACGAAAAAGCACCTACACCTCCTACTATTGAATTTTTAAATAATAGTATCATTACAGGATTATCTGGTGGTGTTTTTGTAGAAAAAGAATTAGTAGTAGGCAATACTTCAGGTTTTACAGGTGTTGTTGTTTCATTTGATGAAGTTAGAGGACTTTTAAAATTAGAAGCTGTTACTGGCGGTCCACAAGTAGGTGAAGTTATTGTTGGTAGTATTTCTAATGCACAAGGCACATTACATGTAACAGACCACGCCTCAGCAAGTGTAGCTGTTGTTTCATCAACGAAAACAGATGGTCAATATGTAAACCAAGATGGACATGTATCGGAAGATACAATGTTGATACAAGATAGTTTATTATACCAGGATTTTTCATACATAATTAAAGTTGGTGAAAGTATAAATTTATGGCGTGATAGTTTCAAAAAAACTATGCATAGTTCTGGTTTCTATTTTACAGGTGAAGTTGCAATTGAAAGTAGAATTCGTGGTGGTATTAAATTTCCTGTTAAAGGTATTCAAACAGGTATACTTGAAACACCTATCTTTAGTTTACTCAATACTATCTTCTCTACTATGTTTGGTAGAAGAATGGGAACAGAAACAGATGGTACGACATTAAGAACAACTCCTTTAGTAGATGTTTCTGCTAGAGTAAACAATGGTGTTGAACATTTCCCAGCAAACACTAGAGATACCACGGTTAGACTAAAATATCGTGTTACTGGTATTGTAAGTAGAATTAAGAGACAAGTTAAGAATGTAAATGTAAGACAAGGATTTGCTTATTGTGGTCCTACTTGGAGTACACTAAATAAATTTCATAATTCATCATTTGTTACAGGTAATAATGCTTCAAATGTTACATTTCAGACATTGAGCAATATTCCTATACAATATACGGCAAGTGCATTAAATGGAACAGCTGCATTATTCACAACGGTTTCTACTGAAAATGGTAGATTATTAAAATGTAATTTTGCAATTCCAGCTCAAGTTTCATACGAATTAGACTTATTCTCTACTACATTGAAAACTTGGGACGATGGAACGACAACTTTTGATGATGATACGCCAGCGGTGTAAAAAAAGCATATAAATAAGTAAGAGAGTTAAGAGGAAAAATGGCAAAACAACTATTAAATCGAGGTACCACAGCCAATGACGGAACAGGTGATAATATCCGTACTGGTGCTGGTAAGATAAACGACAACTTTGACGAAATCTATAGTGCTATAGGTAATGGCACCACGATTAACGCTGGTAATTTCTTAACTGATATTAGTACAAATACTATTCAGAATAAGACAATTAGTGGCCTTAATAACACATTATCTGGAATTGGCAATAGTTCGTTAGTTAATAACACCGTATCTTTCGGTGGTGTAGGTTTATCACTTGGCGGTTCAGACGCAACTCCAGCTTTTGACTTGACAGACGCAATAAATTATCCAACATCTTCACTTGTTGGTAATGTTCTAAACTCTCAATTACAAAATTCAGGTTTTATTGTTGTTGACGACACATCAACAGCAACAACTATCACACTAGGTGAAACATTTAAAATTACCGGTGGTACTGCTGTAACTACAGCAATGACAGGTGACCACTTAGATATTACAATTGGTAATATTACTAACGCACAATTAATTAATCCTAGATGGACACTTTCAGATGATACATCTACAACTACTAATATTGAATTAGGTGAAACTTTAACAATTTTAGGTGGTAGTGGTGTTGATACTACAATTTCAGGCGACACAATTACGGTAACAGCTGCAGATATTACTACAACAAACTTATCGCCTACATCTAATATTGCAAATACACAATTAGCAAATTATCAAATTACTTTTGGTGCAGACACACTAGCATTAGGTGATACAACATCTACTATAACAGATTTAAATTTAGATGGCACTTCTTCATTATCAGGTACAGGTACTATCGACCTTACAAGTACAGGTAATAAATTAAGACATGACTTTGCTAATTTTGCAGGTTTACCAGCACATGCAACATATCCTGGTTTATTTACTTTAACTACCAATGACGCAATTCCTAGAGTTGCCTCTACCGGTGGTTATATTGAGTTATTAACAGAAAACTCTTCGGTATCTAAACACGCTGATGTGTCAATTACAGGTATTACAGACAAGGATATTTTACAATGGTCTTCAGCACAAGGCCGTTTTAACGCAGTATCTCCACCATTAGGTATTGCTCAACAATTCAGATTGACAGGTAATGTTACATCAACTGGAAGTTCATCTTTCGCAGATTTAACAGGTACTTGGGAAGAACCTGATAATGCATTATATAATAGCTCAGGTACTTCATTAACACAAAGTTCTGGAGTGTTTACACTACCTGAAACTGGTTTATACTTGATTACATTTGATATGCAATGGTCAGGTGCTTCAGGAGATTTTGTAAGAACACAATTAATGGTTACAGACAATAACTCAACTTATACTGAGGTTGCTCTGTCTGAGGATTCGGTATCAGCAGGTGGTTATGCAAACAATAATGGTTCTTTCTTGTTTAATTGTGGCGACACAGCTAACGAGAAATTTAAGTTCCAACATAGCGGTAGTGGTACCTCTGCTTTATTGGGTAATACAGACTATAATAGGTCTCATTTCACAATTTTAAAAATAGGTTAAGAAAAGTTGTATAAATATTGAGTAAGGATAAAGAAAGAATATGCCAGCAATTATAACAAACAAATTTAGAATTCACAATAGTGAACAATTCCAAGAGTCCTTCTCTGAGGCCGCAGGTAACACTTATTACCTAGGTATCGGAAGACCTCAACCGTTCACTACATCAACTCGTTCAGACGGCCGTACAGAAAACGAAGGTACCGACACAGGTCCTATTACGCCGATTGATTGTATTGCACAAGAAAATTATATCTATGACGACTTGTTGGCAATTAAAAAGATTTCATCTACAGATGTTTCATTTGTAATTCCTAGAAGAGACTGGTCAAATGGTACGGTTTATGACATTTATAGACACGACTATGGCGATAGAGCAACTGGTACAACATCAGCGATTACATCAAACTCTGGTGCGACAACTTTGTTTGACGCTAATTTCTATGTAAAAACTTCAACAAACAGAGTTTACAAATGTTTGTTTAATAATGGTAATTCAGCTTCTACGGAAGAACCATCAACAACATCAACATCTATTCAAACGACTAGTGATGGTTATAAGTGGAAATTAATGTACACATTAACTGCTTCTCAGCAGTCTAACTTTTTATCTACAGATTTTATGGCTGTAGCAACTGATAGTACCGTACAATCAAATGCTATTGCTGGTGCAATTCATGTTGTTTTAATTAAAACTGCCGGTACAGGTGGTACTTCAGGTACACACACAAATATTCCAATTAGAGGTGATGGTTCAAATGGTAAAGTTTCAGTAACCGTTACTGCTGGTACAATTACAGATGTTGCTGTTACAGCACCAGGAACAGGATATACTTTTGGTTATATTACTACAGCAGATATCAATGCCGCTGGAGCAAATTCATTAATTAATGCAGAATTAGATTGTATCATTGAACCAAGAGGTGGTCACGGATACAATGCAATACAAGAATTGGGTGGTTTCTTTGTAATGTTAAATCAGTCTTTAGATGGTACTGAATTAGCAAACTCAGGTGACTACACAGCAGAAAACGATTTTAGAAAAATTGCTTTGTTCAGAGACCCTAAATCAAGTGGTGTTTTGGCAACAGCAACAACACTTAGAGCAACTAAAGCTATTAGATTAGCTTCTTCACCAACACCAGGAACATTTGTACCTGACGAAAAAATTTCACAAGTAACTACAGGCGCAGTAGGTAAAGTTGTAGAGTGGGATAGTTCTAATAGAATTTTATATTACATTCAAACAAGATTTGCAGATGAAGGTGTGGACGCTAATGGCGATATTACCGCTTTTTCTGGAAATAATGTTATAACAGGTGCTACAAGTACAGCAACTGGAACACCAGATACTTCGGTATCGTCAACCGTCAACAATGTTTCATTCACATCAGGTTATGCGAATTCTGAGTTAGACCACGATACGGGAGATGTTCTGTATGTTGAAAACAGAGCGCCAATCGTAAGAGCGGCCGACCAGACAGAAAACATAAAGTTGATTATTGAATTTTAGAGGGAAATAAATGCCAAGTCCAACAGACTTTAACCTCACGCCGTACTTTGATGATTATAATGAGGATAAGAAATTTCATAGAATCCTTTTTAGACCAGCATACGCAGTACAGGCTAGAGAGTTAACTCAATCACAAACCATTCAACAAAATCAAGTTGAAAGATTATCTGACCACTTTTTCAAAAAAGGGGCAATGGTTATTCCTGGTGAAATTTCCTACGACTTAAATTATTTCGCAGTTAAAATCAGTTCAATAACAGGTACATCAAATTTAACTAACTTAGTTGGTGCAGTATTTACAGGTGGTACATCAGGTATTAAAGCAACCGTAATTAATGTTGTTGCGGCCTCAGGTGCTGATCCTGATACTTTATATGTAAAATACAATCAATCAGGTAATGATAATACAACAACTCAATTTAATTCTTCCGAAAGTATTACGGCTACGATAGTATTAAATGGAGTTAGCACATTAATTACATGTGTTGTAAGTGGTACAGGAATAGGTTCAGCAGCTTTCGTTGCAAAAGGTGTTTATTACATCAATGGATTCCATGTAGAAGTATCTGAACAAACTTTAATCCTAGACAAATATACAAACACACCATCTTACAGAGTTGGTTTACAAGTTACAGAAAGTTTCGTACAATCTACAGAGGACACTTCTCTATTAGATAATGCACAAGGCAGTTCAAATGTTAACGCTCCTGGTGCAGACAGATTTAAAATTAGTTTAACATTAACTAAAAAAGCAACAACATCAGTTGATGACGCAAACTTTGTAGAGTTATTAAGACTTAAATCAGGTCTTTTACAAAACTTAGTTAGAACAACTGAATACTCTGTATTAGAAGATACATTAGCAAGAAGAACATTTGATGAAAGTGGTGACTATGTTGTTCGTAACTTTGATTTAGATTTAAGAGAACACATTATTGACGGAGAGAACAGAGGTGTTTATACACTTGCTGAAGGCGGTGATGAAAAGAAAATGGCCGCTGGTCTATCTCCAGGAAAAGCATATATTTCAGGTTATGAAGTAGATACAATTGGTACTCAATTTGTTGATGTTAACAAAGCAAGAGAATTCGCTACACAAAATAACTTTAGAACAAGATTTGATGTAGGTAACTTTGTTTATGTACAAAATATTTATGGCACTCCAGATGTTGGTTTCGTTTCTGGTTCTACAGAGGCATTTAAAGCATTAAACTTATTCAGTACAGAAAATGTAGTTAGAGGTACACAACCAACTGGCACAGGTGCCGGCATTAGAACAATTGGTCGTGCTAAGTCCAGAGGTTTTGAATATCAAACCGGTGTTCCAGCTTCAAATGTATTTTCAAGTTCAGGTTTAACAAGTGCTATTTACAGACATTATCTATTTGATGTAGATATGTTTACACACCTTAGAATACCTACAGCACAAAGTTTTACCGTAGGTGAAACAATTGTAGGCTCTACATCAGGTGCAAAAGCTGTTTATGAAAGTATTTCATCTACAGAGACCGTAACAATTACAGGTTACGGCGCACTACCAGGTTCACAAGTTCAAGTTTCAGCCGGACACAATTTTAGAGAAGGACAATCAGTTACTCTTTCTGGTACTGATATGCAAATCAATAGTGCTGTGTCTTCATCTTATACAGGTATTGCAAGAGATGTAACAGGCACAACATTTGAATTATATCAAACAGATGGTATTACTCCAGTTAATATAACTTCTGGTACTAGTGGAGGCACGGCTCAAGCAGGTGTTATCGTTGTATCAAGTGTACAAGGAATATTTTTACCAGGCGAAGTTATTACAGGACAAACATCTAGTAATACAGCGACTATTCAGTTAGACGCAGTTGGTTTCAAAGGTGTTCAATCATACGGATTTAATCAAGTTAAATCTTTAGGACAATCTGGTTCGCCATCATATACTGCTGATTGTGCTTTAACAGCTCAATGGGGAGAAGTGTTAAGTGCTACTGGTGATGTTACAATACCTTCTGCTGATATTAATGTACAAGGTTTTAATACAAACTTTACAACAGAATTTGTTGTTGGTGACAGATTAGAAGTAACAGATGATAATGGTAATGTTCAATCAGATGTTATTGTAGCTATTATTAGCAACACTTCATTAACATTAAAAACTGGTATTCCAGCAAATGCAACTAGAGCTTCTTTTAGTAGAAAAAGAACAACTTTACAAGGTGCAAATAAAAATGTTGCCTTATTCAAGTTGCCTTACAAAAAAATTAAAACTCTTAAAACTGCTTCAAACGGCGGTTTAACAGATACAAACTTTAAAGTTAGAAGACAATTTGTCGCTACACTATCCTCTGGTACTGCTACAATTACTGCTGGTACTAACGAGACTTTTGCAATATTAACTGAGAATGATTATACTATTTCAGTTATTGATCCTGGTTCTTCAGGTGTTGCACAAGTTGGTAATGTATTAAGTTTATCAGGAACAAACCATGCAGGTGGCGATATCTTCACACTTGGCGGTTCTCCAAATGGTAAAACATTAACATTAGATTTTGGTACAAACTACACCAACGCACAGATTAAAATTTTAGCAACCGTTGACCGTTCACAGGCAGGTTCTAAACAAAAAACTTTAACAACTAATCATGTGACAATAGCTTCTAATCAAACAGAAATTGAAAGTGGCATTATCAATATGAAGAAGGCAGATATTAGCAGACTTCTATCTGTTTATATGTCTCCTAATTTTGCTACAGCGCCTACAACAGGACATGTTGATGTAACAGATAGATTTGACTTAGATACAGGTCAAAGAGATAACTTCTATGATGTTGGTAGACTTAAACTAAAAGTTGGTCAATTAACACCAACTGGTCAATTAAGAATTCAGTTTAACTATTTCGAACATGGTGCAGGTGATTATTTTGATATTGATTCCTACACATCTGGTGGTATCGACTATGAAGATGTATTAACATATACTTCCGATACTACAAGTACGACTTTCGATTTAAGAGATTGTTTAGACTTTAGACCTAGAGTTGATGACGCAACTACTATTGGTTCTGGTGGTGTTAACCGTTCTTTTGACGGCACAGGCGCTTCAGTTGTAGATATGATTAAATTTAACTCAGATGTAACTTCTGATTTTGAATACTATCTACCTAGAATTGATAAAATCTTTATTGACAAAGAAGGCAACTTTAAAGTATCACAAGGTTCTTCTTCATTAGTACCACAAGTTCCATCAAACTTGGCTGGTGCATTACACTTATACACATTAGAAATTCCAGCTTTCACATTATCAACCGAAGATGTAACAATTACTAAGATTGATAATAGAAGATTTACAATGAGAGATATTGGTAAACTAGAAGATAGAATTCAAAACTTAGAATACTATACTCAGTTATCTTTATTAGAAACTCAAGCACAAACTTTACAAATCCAAGACGCAAATGGATTTGATAGATTTAAAAACGGATTTATTGTAGATAACTTTACAGGTCACAATATCGGTGATGTTGGAGACGAAGGCTACAAATGTTCTGTAGATATGGCAAGAGGTGAGTTAAGACCTATGTTTACAGAAAACATTATTGAATTAATCGAAGCAGATGATGATGGTTCAACAATTCTACCTACAGATAGAACAGACGCCAACTATACTAGAACAGGCGATATCATTTCATTGCCTTATACTGAAACGGTTATTATTGACCAACCATTTGCAAGTAAAACATTAAATGTTAACCCATTTGATATTAGAAACTTTGTTGGTACTATTGAGTTAGACCCACCTACAGACGAATGGAAAGAAACAGAAAGAGCACCAGAATTACTAATTAATAATGTTGGTGGTTTTGATACACTTGTTTCAAACTTAGACAATAATGCATTAAATGGTTTTGAAATCGGTACAATTTGGAATGAATGGCAAGACCAATGGACTGGTCAACCTATTGACATTGGAAGTAGAGATACAGGTGGCGTACAAAGAGATGGTCGTAGATTATTTGTAAGTACAGAAATCTCATCTACACAACAAGCAAATCAAACTCGAACAGGTATCAGACAAACTATTGTACCTCAAACGGTAAGAAACTCAATTGGTGACAGAATTATCTCTGTAGCATTTGTTCCATTTATTAGAAGTAGAACGGTAAACTTTATTGCTACAAGAATGAAACCAAACACAAGAGTTTATCCATTCTTTGACAATGTTGATGTTACAAACTATGTAACTCCTACAGGCGGTGCTGTTGGTGGTAATTTAACTACTAACGCAAACGGTGAAGTTTCAGGTTCGTTTGATATTCCTGATCCTAAAGTAAATTCTAATCCAAGATGGCGTGCTGGTACAAGAGTATTCAGATTAACAAGTTCATCAACAAACGGAAGAACAGATGTTCAAACAGCGGCTGAATCCGATTATGTAGCAAGAGGATTATTAGAGACCGTACAAAACACAATTATTTCAACAAGAGAACCAACTATTGTTAGAGATAGTGTTAACGAAAATAGAAGTATTACAAGAACAACTACTAGAGACGCAACAAGAACGGTTGGCTGGGTTGACCCATTAGCACAAACATTCTTAGTTGATGATCCAGGTGGTGTTCAACTTACATCTATTGATTTATATTTCTCATCTAAAGACGCAAATATTCCTGTAACTTTACAGATTAGAGAAGTTATCAATGGATATCCTGGAAATAAAATTTTACCATTCTCAGAATTGTCATTAAATCCAAGTCAGATTACTACAAGTGCAGATGGTACGGTTGCAACAAACTTTAAGTTTAAAGCACCAGTTTACATCCAAGAAAATGTTGAGTATTGTATGGTAGTTTTAGCAAACTCTACTGATTACAATGTTTATGCAAGTAGATTAGGAGAAACTCAGTTAGGTTCTAATAGAACAATCTCACAACAGCCTTATGCTGGTGTATTGTTTAAATCACAAAACGGTTCTACATGGACAGCTGACCAACAAGAAGATTTAAAATTCAAAGTTTACAGAGCAGAATATTCTACTAATCCTGGCACCGTAACATTTGTTAACAAAGAGTTGCCTTCTAAATTATTGGGTGGCAATGCATTAAGAACAACAAATGGTTCAAATGTTATTAGAGTATTCCATAGAAATCATGGTATGCACGGACCTTCAAACAATGTAATTATCTCAGGTATTCCTAGTGGTACTTACAATGGTATACCTCATACAGAATTAAACTCTACATTTACAAGTGTAACAAATGTTACATTAGATAGTTACGATATACAAGTAACAACACTTGCTACATCAAGTGGTGATGTTGGTGGTACAGCAATTTATGCTACTGAAAATAAAGTTTTAGACTTGTTAAACTTAAATGTTCAAACAATGGAATTACCTGGTACAGAAATTGATACAACAATCAGAACAACATCTGGTCGTTCAGTACACGGTTCAGAAACAGAATTTGCCTTAACATCTTATGGTAATAGAGTTAGTGTTGTACCTAACGATAACATTTTCTTTATCACACCACAAATTGTTGCTTCACAGATTAATGAAACAAATGAAATGACAGGTCAAAAATCATTCTTTGTACAATTTACATTGTCAACTACAAATAGTAAATTATCTCCTGTAATTGATACACAGAGATGTAGTGCTATTGCAGTACAGAATAGATTAAATAATCCTTCTGTTTCGAATACACCAGACTTTATTGCTGAAACAATTTCTGCTGGCGGTTCAAGTGCAGCTGCATATGTTACTAGACCAGTTAACTTAGAAAATCCATCAACAGCATTAGATATCAGATTGTCTTCAAACATTCGTTCAAGTGCTGAGGTAGAAGTTTATTACAGAACAACATCATCAGCTGAAACTAGAGATATTAGAACATTAAACTTTATTCCGTTTAATACTGATGGTAGAGAAGATGTTGAAGTAACTCCTGCTGAAGATAATATTACATTTAAAGAGTATAAGTATAGTGCTTCTAATATAGATGAGTTTACTACTTTCCAAATCAAAATTGTGATGAAAGGTAGTATATCTTCTTATCCACCAAGAATTAAAGATTTACGAGGTATCGCTTTAGCGTTATAAGAATATGGCAAAGATAAGAGTTGAAGGATATTCAAGTTTATATAGAAATAGTGTAGGTGCAATTGTTAATGACAACAAAAGTGAATATAGACTATATTTAAAAAGATTTAAAGACAGAAATGCTCAAGTTGAAGAAATAAGAGAAGCTTGTAGAGAAATAAATACTTTGAAAGCCGAAATGTTGGAAATTAAACAATTATTGAAAGACATAGGAAACAAGAATGGCAGTTAGACAAATATTACCTACTGATACGCTAGACAGATTTAGAACGCAATTCAACGAAATGACACAAAACGATTTCGGTGATATTGCTACATTGGATCCGGCATTATCAGCTTCAACCGTTATTGGTGCAGTTAACGAATTATCGTCTGCTGTATCATCTGGTCAGGCATTCTTTATTGAAGATAATACTTCCTCAGTTCAGCAGGTCGCTGCTGGTCAAACATTACATGTTAGAGGTTCTGCTAATCAAATTAACGCAGTTGTAACCGTACCTGATACATTAACAATTAGTTTACCAGATGATGTAACTATTACACAAGATTTAACGGTAATTAGAGATATTCAAGCTAACAACAATATTACAGCTACTAACAGAGTAAATGCCGGCACATTATCACTATATGGACAAACTATTACAGATAGTTCTGGTACAATTTCTTTTGGTAGTAATATTATATACACAACTGGTACATTCCAATCAGGTGGAGCTACCGTTACAAGTTTAACTTCTACAGGTGCAGTTTCAGGTACATCTATCACAGGTACCGGTGTAATTAGTGGTACTGAATTACAAATTAATTCAAACATTGTATTCGAAGGTTCTATTAATGATACCTTTGAAACAACATTAACGGTTGCTAATCCTACAGCAGATAGAACAATTACTCTTCCAGATAGGACTGGTACCATAATTACTTCTGGTGATGTTGGTACCGTAACATCTACAATGTTAGCGGATGGCACAATTGTAAATGCCGATATTGCAAACGCAACAATTAGAGCTGCTAAATTAAATCTTTCTACAGATACTTTAGTTGTTGATACTTTACAGGCAAACGCAATCACAGGTACCGCTTCTATTGCTCAGTTAGTTAACTTAGCTGCCAACAATACAGCAAACGAAGTTGTTTATTTGACATTTGCTGACGGACCTTCAGGTAACCAATCATTAGAGACAGATACAGATTTAACTTATAATCCTAGTACAAACATTTTAACAACAACAGCTTCTCAAGCTCAATATGCCGACTTGGCAGAATATTACTCAGCTGATGTGGAATACGCACCAGGAACCGTTGTAATGTTCGGAGGTGACGAAGAAGTTACTATTGCAGACAAAGACACTAAGAAAGTTGCAGGCGTTATATCTACTAATCCTGCTTATGTTATGAATGGCAATTTATTAAAATCGGATGCAATTTCAGTTGCAGTTGCTTTACAAGGTAGAGTACCATGTAAAGTTATCGGTAAAATTAATAAAGGCGACATGATTGTTTCTGCTGGTAACGGTTTAGGTATGGCAAGTGATAACCCACAGCTCGGTCAAGTAATCGGTAAAGCGTTAGAAAATTACAATTCAGAAAACGAAGGAACTATCGAAGTAGTGATTGGCCGTCTGTAATAAATAGTTACAGATATGATGAGATACGATTTAATTGATGAATTGTATAGATATGACAAATACGAATCCGGTCAAATTTATATAATAGATAGTGAAGGCAAAGACCACACAGCAAAGTCTTTGTTCTCTTATGGTCAATGGTTAAAAGAATGGAAATGGCAAATCGTCAAAGCTGAAGGCCTTGAAGACACAGACATTCCTAAAAGAATTAATTTCCAACACAAAGTAAAAAACATTCACCTCTTCTATCACGGAGTTGAAGGTTTATCATTTAAAGAACATTCAGATGATATTGATGTTTACTTATATGTAGATTGTGGTAAAAAATATGTACATATGAATGATAATGTGTACACGATATCAAAAGGTGAGGGCATACACATACCAAAAGGTGTTATGCATAAAGTAGAAAGTGAAAAGGATACTTGGGCACTAAGTATAGGTTATTATGAATAGAATGATTTATGTAAAGACAACTGAAACTTGTCAATTGAATTGCAAACATTGTTTTACAAATGGTATCAATGGTGCCAAAATTTATTTCAATCCTCAAAAAACTGCTGATTGGGTAAAACGATTACACGCTGAAGCATACAAAGAAAAAGACACCATGCATTTTGAATTTCATGGAGGTGAACCTTTTTTAGCACCAATCTCACATATGCAGTTGTTTTATAAAGAAACAAAAGATTTGTGGCCTAATTCAACATACGGCATTACAACCAATCTAGTATTAAAACTTACAGACGAACATATGGACTTTATCAAAGGTCCTTTAAATAGTCGTATTGGTACAAGTTGGGATCCTAAGATACGATTTGAAAATAGAAAACAAGAGAGTTTGTGGGAAGCAAATATTAAATATCTATTAAGTCAAGGTGTAACTATTAAACTTTTTATATCGGTTACTAAAGATACGGTCAATATAGAACCTATAGAGTTATTAAAATGGGTTAGAGACTTAGGTGTACAAGAAATGGCATTAGAGAGATTGACAGGTAATGGTAATGCATTATTACATCCTGAAATCTTTCCAACAAATTTAGAACAAGACGCCTGGTTTCTGAAAATGCATGAACAAATTGTAGAACATGACGCAAGACATTGGTTTGAAAATGAATTTATGGAAACTATTTACAATAAGTTTGAAAGTGGTTTTCTTAAAGGTGGTACTTTTTGTAGAGATTGTGAAGAGAAATTATATACTATAAATGCAGATGGTTCGTTGTCTGGATGTCCAAATGCAGCTCCGGAAGAACAATTTGGTCATATAAATGACGATATAAAAAGTCTTATAAATAGTCCCAAAAGAATTCACATAATCGCATGTGAACGAAGTAGGGATCCTAGATGTTATGAGTGTCCTGTTTTTATGTATTGTGGTGGTGATTGCCACCAACTAGCATGGCAAGGCGATATATGTGGAGCACCGAAAAGTTTAATGAAGAGATTAAAGGCAGAGAAAAATGGCAATTAATAGTCCAGTAGATGGAACAGGAATTTTAACTCGATTTGAAGAGTTAGTTACAGATGTTGTAAACTCTAATATTGTTTGGGGAATTAATAACTTACCCTTTACAGAAATGCCTACAACAAATTACTCTTTAGAGTCCACAATTTTAGGTCAACAAAATTTAACATCACCTGGTACAATTTCGCTTGCAGTACCTAGTGGTGCAAATGCAATTCATGTCATCTCTGCTGTTGGCGGAGGCTCAGGCGGAGTTGGTGGTGCAGCTTATGATAAAGGTGGTGGAGAAAGTGCAGGCGCAGGTGGAGCTTCAGGCGCTTATGTATCAGATAAAGTTTTTAGTGTTCAAGCAGCTGAAACATTAACTATGGCTGTAGGTGGTGGAGGTGCAGGTACTATTCCAGCTTATAATGTAACTTCAACTGCTGGTGGTATTACAAGTGTAAGTGGTTCAACATCTGGAGTATTATTTTCACTAACAGGTGGAGGTTCTTCTTCAGGTACAGGTGGCAATACACACGGACCTCTTAGAACAAATACTGCCGGTGCAGGTGGTACAGCAACAATTCAATCAGCTGTTGTTTTGACATCAGCAACTTTTGTTGATGTAGATGGTGTTAGTAAAAATGTTAACACATTAAACGGCGGACCAGTTGGCCAGTTTAATCAACATGGTAGTGGAGTTTCAGGTACTAATCCAGGCAATTGCCTAACTGATAATTGTAATATCGGTGGTGGTAATGGTGGTGCTTCGTATAACGGCAATATTTCTGGTGGCGCAGGCGGTCCTAATGGATCCACAGCAGGTGCGGCCGGTAGTAGAGGTTCTGGTGGTGGAGGTGGTGGTTCTGAACCAAACGCTTCTTCTGGTGGGGCTGGAGGTGATGGCGAAATTAGATATAGATTTTTGGCGGTCACATAATAGATATAAATATTAAAAGGTTAAAACTATGGCAGTTATTTTAGGAATTACAGACGCAGATATCGGCGAAAAAGGCGATACTATTACTGCTTCTACAATTAGAACAACTCTGGAAACAGAAAGTGCATTGTACACCAATGTTAGACAACAAAGAGCTATTCTAAATGTAACAGGTGGTGGAGGGAACACAGGTTCCAGACCCACAGCCGGTGTTGTATTTGATACAACTAATATTGCACAATTAAGAGGTACGGTAAGACAAACTTTAGGTACTATATCTTCAACAGGCATTGCAGACAACCAAGTTATTGATGATTCCGCTTTAGAAACTTATTTTACAGCAATTAAAGATGAGTGGGCAACATTAAGTGCCAATGTAGTTACAGACCAAGTAGATGTTTGCCATGCAAGTTGTCATAGTTCTTGTCATGGAAGTAGAGGTAGAAGATAATGATTATTGAAACAGCGGCTCCTATAGCCATTGATGAATTGAAAAAACACTTTGAAAACAATGATGTTAGTTATTTAATTGACTATCACAAATCAGAATTAAAAGGTGAAAAACTTTTAACATATTTAAGTAACTTAGATTTGCCTTGTGATTTAAAAAATTGGGATTATAGTTTATTAAAAGATTATTTTAATTCTACATCTATTTTAAATTGCAGTACACTAGAACAAATAGCAATAGAAGTATTGCATGTTTATAAAAATATTGATAAGAATTCGTATCACGGTCCACATTCTAAATTCATTTCAGAAAATTTAGAAATAGTTGAGAAGTGGATTAAAAAATTAGATAGTTTATCATTGTTTAATATGTATTGTGTTAAAGAACCTACATTTAAACAACATGCTGAAAGTTACCCACATGATGATACAAAAGATTTAGTAGGTGTTAACTTTGTAAGTATATTAAAGAATACAAATTTCTTTAGATACTACTCGGCAGTTAAAGAAGAAAATTTGAATTTTTATACAAACTATTTTAACGAATATATGTTTAGAGGTAAAAACTTATATTCATATTGGGCTAATGGTAACAACCCTTTGTTTCTATTAACATGGGACACAGCAAGAGGTAATCATAAGAATTATATAGAAGCAAAGAACAAAGACAAGGATAAAATAAATGTTGCACCTATTCAATAAACTTTATATAGATTTTGAAGAAACCATTAGTTTGGATTTCGATAGAGTTGTTATATCAGCTAATAACGGATTCGGTCTAAAAGATGGAATTACAAAAATACACGGTGGTAATCTTTTAGGTTTTGCTACAAGTTATGATGAATTAATTGGTGTAGGTAAAAGTTATCCTAATTTTTTTACTTTTATTCATTCTCTAAAAAATGTAGATAAAACTACAATCATTTACACAGATAAAGCAAACTTTTATAAAGTAGTTGCAAACTGGTATAAAGTTATTATGCCAAACGCAACGGCGGATGAAGTTTCTAAGTATGTAAAGAGTAACTGGTACAGAGCAAAAGTCTGGTCAGTAAGTAGAAGAAGAATTGCACAATCAGTTGTTAGTATTGAACACGAAACATTTGATAGTGATTTATTAACTACAGAATGGAATAATGTGACCGTTAATAGTTCAGATTGGACAGATTTTATTACAGAACAAGCGGGAAAATTTAGTATAGAATTATTACTTGCTTCTTATATCAAAGATGGTAGTAGAAAGTCAGAATTAAAATCTATTATGAAAGTTTTACTAAAGAAACAAATTGAAAATACTTTATATGAATTAAAGGAAGAAGTTGTTTCTAATTTAAATAATAAGTCATATATGACAGCCTTAGGTGCTTCTACATATGATATTGACACATTCTATAATGCAATTGATGATACTGCTTTGTCGCCATTCTTTAAATCAACAATTTGGAAGAGTGAATATATTAAAGTAGGTTCTTCTAAACAATCTATAGATATATCAGCTGTTACTGCTGATGATATTACTGCTTACAAAAATTTGTACACAACAATTGGTCAAACAGACTACATGATGGAAATTAAATTATTAGATTATATTGACTTTGTAAAAGGTGACGGAGAATTATCAGATACACAACTAGACCAAATTATTCAGGATGAAATTGATAATCCTTTAAGATTTGGTAGTTTCTACGGTCCGTCTTTAGAAAGTGTCAACACATATTTTGTTGACCATATCCTACAGCAAAAGAAAGATAATAATACAGATAGTTTAAATCCTTATGTAGTATAAGGAGATAAAATGTCTTTTTATGATGTAATTGATGGTAAGGTAGTAGATTATGCTGAAGTTGTTTGTTGTCTATTCGAACATTGTAATCTTCAATGTGCTTTCTGTCCACAAGACCATAATAGTATAGTCGGTGCAAACGAAACCGATATTCTCGCTAAATCAAAAAAAATCGCCGACTGGATTAATAAAAACACAAGGTCTAAAGATTTCTCTATTCATATTATGGGTGGAGAATTATTTTCTGATAAGTGGATTGATGAAGGCTTCTTAGAAATCTATGAGAAGTTTAAAGATGATATTGCTAGTAGAGTTATAGATAAAGATAAAAATATAATTTACAATTTTGTATCTAATTTAGTTTTTACAAAAAGAACGGAAGTATTATATTTTCTAAGTAAAAATGATTTAAAACTTTCTATTTCTTATGACCCTCATGGTCGTTTTAATCCAGCACAATTAGAAATCTTCAAAGAAAATTTAGAAATATTCAGAGACTATATTAGAATGGTCTCAGTAGTACAAACAAAACAAAACATTAAGAAAATAATTGCTGGTGATAAAACTTTTGAATTATTGTATAGTAGATATCTTGTTGACTTTGACCATTTGTTGCCTAGTACAGGTAAAAAAATTGACTTATTTTTAATGCCTAAAGAAAGTGAAGTTTTAGAATTTTATAAGTTTTTAATAGATAATTTTCCTAAGTGTCACAATATAGACCATTTTACAAATGGCAAATCAAATAATAAAATGACATGTACTAGAGGCAATAGTTTTACTATTATGCCAGATGGTTCTGTGCCGTTTGGTTGTTCTGGTTCTGTTTTACTGAAACAATATAATACACCTGATTTAGGTGGCACAAAGATATTAGAGAATTTCGTTAACAAATATGATTGTTTTCAATGTGAGTTTTTTCAAAGGTGTCCTATGACTTGTTTTATTAAGTCCGACTTCAAACACATTGAAGAAGATTTGGATGAATGTGTTTTTAAACTTGCATTTAGGTACCATGATAAACAAAAAACTTAAAATAACATTTGTAAATCCGCCACATGCTGATTGGTCATTAGCTAATAATATGACCTATCTGATGGTACAAAGTCATTATAACCTAGTTGGTAAGCATAAGGCAAGCGTGGAATGGATTCCAGCCCCCTACAAATTTAACAAATATGTTAATGTAAAAGAAATATATGATGAAATCAGTAGTGCAGATATTATTATGTATAGTTCTTATGCATGGAATTATTCTATAATTGACAACCTTGCTGAGTATGTCAAACAAGTGGCACCCGAAAAAATTAATGTTATCGGAGGACCACACATTGGTACTAGTGAACCTGTTTTCTTAGAAAAAAGAAAAAGATTATACGACTATATTTGTAAACCAACTAAACCTGGTGAACCATTTATGGAAGATTTGATTAATAGTTACTTTGACAATAACGGTCAGATAAAAGTAGAAGACATTGGTTGGGAGTTAAGAAATTTAAAAGGCACAAGACATAACATTAATTCAGAGGTATCTGTATATGAAGAACACTTAGACTATCTAACAGAGACATTACAATATGCAAAACAGAACAATATGGAACCGTTTGTCATTATTGAAACAACTAGAGGATGTCCTTATCAATGTGTATATTGTGAATGGGGTGGAGGAATACACACCAAGATTATAACAAAAGATATCGAGCTTGTCAAGCGTGATATAATGGCTTTGAAGAAGGCAGGTTATAGAGACGCATATTTAACAGACGCCAACTTTGGTGCTTTTGAAGATAGAGACTTAGCAATCTTTGAGTTTGCATGGAAGAACGATTTTAACTTAACAGATATTTCAACAATGAAGTCGCCAAACTTAGAGAGAAGAAAAAGATTAATTGATAGATGGTTTGAAATTGTAGGTAACAAAGGACATAGAGTTAAGTCACATAATAAAACTTCTGGTTTAGATATGTGGGGAGAAACAGCACTTGTTTCAGTAGTACCTACGGTTTCTATACAATCAATTAGTGAAGAAGCAATGAGAATTGCCAAAAGAAAAGACTTATCGTACAACGATAAACTAGCACTAAGTAGGCATATTGAAAAGAGATGTAGAGAAGAAGGATTCCCTATTCCAGCACTAGAGTTAATTTTAGCCATGCCAGGTTCTACACTACAAGACTTCTATGATGAAGTTGAATTGATATGGAATTTTAAAGCATGGGGTAGTTTTAGACACGATTACATGTTTTTACCTGATAGTGAATTGAATAATAAAGATTACAAAGAACAATATAATATAAAAACGGTAGAAGTATATTCTGATATTGTTGATGAAGATGGTACAGACAATTGGGAAACAATGTATAAAGATAAAATAACAAACTTCCGTACAATGTTATCGTGTTATTCTTATTCGGAAGAAGATATGAAAGAGATGTGGTTTATGAATAATGCAGTAAACTATCTACTTCAAAACTTTTATGAAGGTATACAAGAATATTGTACACCACAAGTATTTGCTAAAGAGTGTTATAACACAATAAAAGATTTAGATGACTTTGTGCCAATTAAAGAAGAGATAGATGATATCTTTAATGTTAACACACCACCAAGGTCAATCAGAAAATTAGGTAATAAATTTAGGGTAGATACTATCTCTGAAATGTTAGAGAAGAATATGTCAATTATTAAATCGGAAGTGATGTCCAGGATATTACATAAATACTAATATGATTAAAGATGTAGAAACTAAAGGTTATGTAAAACTCTATGAACCAGGTATAAATGACCTGATTGAAATAGATGATTATACTCTTTTAAATAACGAAGATAGATTAAGAGATAACAGCAGAACAGATGTTAACACTTTTTTACGCCAAAAATTAGATGTTGTACACACTTTTTTACACCAAAAGTATATTAAACCAACTTATCCAAACTCTGAATGTACATATTGGAATATATGGGACGGAGTAGATAGAGACAATGAAGGTTGGCATACAGACTTTATGGAAGGATATGATATATTCTTTTTATATTACTTTGATACTACTAAAGAAGAAACTGGTGGACATATTGCCTTTAAATGGGAAGATGGCGAAGCACAATTTCAACCAGTAAAAGGTGATTTGTTTTTAGTAGCAAATAAGAGAGGTTTCTGGCATAAGGCAGGAGCTACAGATATACAGAGGAGAGTTGCAAGTTTCAACTTTAAAACAAATGCTATATGATAATGATAAACTAAAAGAATTAGACGATTTATATGAACGAAAAAAGTCCTTACATAAAGAAAGGGACTTGTGTGCTGAATTTTACAATCTAATGATGTCTCATGCAAATAAGAACATCACAGATAAAGATAAGTACAAATATTATTTGGATGTACTTGAAATTTTAGAACCATATACGGAAGAAACAAAAGAAAAAATTAGAGGAATCAATAAAAGATTATGTGAATTGAGCCAGGCGTCTAACATAAAAGATACGCCTTATCATATCGAATGTGAGGACCATTATGGATTCAGTAAGCCTAAACTATAGTGATTTCTTTACTAAAGGTTTTATAACAGGCAAATTTTCAGAACCACTAGATGAGTTCTATCGTTTTAATTTTCCCGATTGTAATGCTGAAGTTATAGAAGAAATACAAACTGAGGCAAAAGATTTACTAGACAAATTACATGTACTTGTTGGTGAAAGAATGATATCTTCTTTATTTCCAAAGTACGAGTTAAGAGATTGTGCTATATGGGAGGGCGTTGATGATTATTCAAAGCTATGGCACAATGATTATGTTGGTGGTTCAAATATGAATACAAGTATATTAGTTTACTTAGATGATACAGCCGCCAGTAGTAATATTATAGAAGTTAAAAACGAGAACACACAATATACTATTATACCTAATGCAGGTGATTTTGTGTGGTTAAATCAAACCAAACCTATATTTCAACACAAAGCTACACATAATAGTGGTCGTAGAAGAGTGTTATCATTTGAGTATTTTGTTTAATGGACTTAATAATAAAACCAACTGAGAAGTGTAACTTTAAATGTACATTTTGTTCTAGTACAAAGATTGCACAACATAAAAATGATGTATTAGACCACGATTATATCTTTCGTTTTCTAAAAAGATATCCGAATACAAATACTATCATAGTCAATGGTGGTGACCCTTTAATGATGGAACCAGACTACTATTGGAAGATTATTGACCATATAGAAGAGAATGGTTACAAAACAAATATATCATTAACTACTAATCTATGGCCGTTTCTTGTAAAACCTACAAAATGGCGTGACTTATTTAACCACGATATTGTAGGAGTTACAACTTCTTTTCAGTATGGCGGTGGTAGATTAAAAGGTGACTTATCAGAATTTACCGAAGAAGACTTTTGGAGATGTAGTGACGCAATGTTAGAACATTGTGGTTATCGACCAGATTTTATCGCAGTTATTACCGAAGAGAACGCTGATAGAGCAATTAAGAATGTAGAATTGGCTTATGAAATGTCAGCAGGTTTTGAACCAGATAATACATTTGAAAATTTATCTAAAGACAAAACAGGTGTAGAATGTAAATTAAATTATGCAATGGCAAGTGGTGAACAAGAGAGACCATTTTTAAAAGGTGACATATACAAAACATATGTTGAGATATACAATCAAGGTTTAGCACCTTGGGAGTTTAACACAAAACAAATGGCGAAGAGATTAAGAAGAGAACAAACTCTTTGTCCTTTACATAGAACCTGTGACGCAGGTATTCGTGCCTTTAATCCAGGTGGCGATTACTATTCTTGTGGTGCATTTGGTGATGATAAAGATAAACCTATTAATTTTGAAAAAGAAATGCAAGGTGAGTTCTTTCAACCATTATCAAGTGATATGAATTTGTCAATGATGAAACAATCTTGTTTAACTTGTCCTATGTTTCAAATATGTAATGGTTGTAGAAAGACAATTAAAGATTATAAAGAACATGGTTTAGTAGAACAACATTGTCGTAAGATGAAAAGTATAGCACCAGATATACTAAAAATCAATGGACTAAATAAAGAAGTAACACCTTATGTGGACGAAAGTATATGATTATTAAAGGTTTAAATTTTTCATTTGCAACACCAATTTTAAAATCATCTATTGAAGAGAATACTGGAGTTGTTCAACATTTATTAACAAAGTATGGTGACGCAAATAAGAAATCTGCTAATGTAAGTGGTGATAATATTTTAGATGACCCATTTTTAAGGACTTTTAGAGATGAAAATGTGTTACCTATCTTTAGAGCTTATTGTAGTCCATACTTAGAGTTATATGAAAGAGATTATGATTTAAGAGGTTGGTTGACAGGATATGGTGCAAATTATGCTATGCCTAAACACAATCATTCTGGTAGTCATATAAGTGCTGTGTTTTATTTGTTATGTGAAAACAATCACGGTGGTGATATTGTATTACACGACCCTCGTACAAATGCAAACCGAGGATATTTACCTGAATTTAATAAAATGTTTGAACCGTTAAGATTTTCTCCACAAACAGGTGATGTTTTAATGTTTCCTAGTTTTCTATATCACAATGTAGAAACATTTAAAGGTAAAATAAGATTAGCAATGCCAGTTGATTTGACAATATACAAATGAAACCTATAACCATATCAATTAATCCTAGTTACTTTTGCAATTTTAGTTGTGACTTTTGTTACTTAACACCAGAACAATTAAGAGACCAAAAAAGAATTAGTTTAGTCGAGTTAGATAAAAGACTTGACGAAATATCCAAGAAAAGAGAAATTGATTGGATAGACTTATACGGGGGAGAAATAGGCGCCTTAAAGAAAGATTACTTTTATGGCATGAGAGATGTGATAAGAAAATATTATGGTGGGAAAATAAATATTATTACTAACTTCTCAATGTTGCATGAAGGTTT
>Ga0222716_10000692_pt1 | contig 29125 bp, 19 predicted proteins | sample C33_13DmetaG_FD_165044 | JGI IMG/M metagenome (GOLD analysis project Ga0222716, IMG submission 165044) | Estuarine water microbial communities from San Francisco Bay, California, United States - C33_13D | ecosystem: Environmental > Aquatic > Marine > Unclassified | place: USA: California... | reverse complement strand
GGTATTGGGGGATACGGTAGGCTACGTGGCCGACCAACCGATGCAGCGTATTCAACTTCAGATGACCAATGCTTCAGCCCCGCTGACCATGGACGGCGACCACATGAGATTCTGGGTGAACGAGGACACGGCTGAGGCCAGTTTGAGCATGCAGCTCTCCGACATCACGTCCATTCAACGCTTGAGCCCGCTCGTTCCTGGTTCAACCGGGCCCGAGGGCAATTCACAAATTCAACTCATTCGAGCAACATCGTCGCCTTTTGCTGTCTCCTTTGAGGATGAATCCACCTACGATGACCCATTCCTCGGTTTGAACGGCCGAGTTTACTTGGAACCCTTGCCTGCCAATATTTCGCTCACCTTGCCGTCAGATGTTGACTCGGAAGGATTAGCCCTGCCCACCTTTGGTGAAGAGGAAGGCATTGAGGCCGTTTCCTTTTTCCTCGGAGACCTCGTTGATTTCGGTGAAGTTGTCAATGACTTTGTTCACGCATTGTCGGTGAACGTGGGAGGTGACATTGGCGAGAGTGAAAACATGAGTTTGGGTCTTGACTTGTTCACGGGTGAGTCCTTTGACATGACCGTTGACCTCAAGAAAGGGTCCAACCTTGAAGCAGAACCTGATTGGATGCACGGTATTGGTTTGGAATCGCTCGAACAGACGCGCTTGGAGTTCAACCTCTCCCGAATGCCTACCTACACTCTCTCAAGCCGTGAGGTCATTTCAGAAATTTTGGCAGACGGTAAGGTGGATGAAAACGAACGCCCTCAGGCCCTATCAATCATCAGGTCAACGAACGTCACAGGGGCCGAGCCACTGGTTGACGCCTTGGAAGACGGCAGAATTTTTGCTGATGAAATGCGTGACGTCAACCTGACGGTTCTCAATGAACAAGGCATCACTCTCGAGGACCGTCGTTCATGGCACATCCGGTCGTGGTTGCCTTCCTTGCCGGCAGGCACCATCGAGTTGGTCTATGATTTCCGAATGCTCGATGGTATTCCTACCTATGAGGTGGACCTCAAAATGTCACAATGGCAACCAGAACGGGAGCAATTCACGATAGTAGCCAATGGATTGGAAGGTCAAGACCTACAATTATTTGTGGATGGTTTTGACACCACGCAACCGCGCAACGTTGAGATCAACGCACTCTTCTCAATTCAAGAAAACCTCACCGTCCCACGTGTATCCATTGACATGCATTATGATGCAGGCGTCCGCCTCAAATCAGCACATGCCATTCTCATTGACCATCAGGCCCTCACGCGTGTTGAAACGCTGGTGATGGGTATTCCGCAATCAACCGACGTGACTGCCGTTATTGGTGACATTCTCATTCTTGACCTCGTGGTGCCCGAAGAATACAGAATTAACGAACATTCGGCTGATTCACTGATGCTTCAACAACTCCGTTACGTTGACGGCTTTTGGTGGCCATCAACGGCATTCATGCGTGATTTACCGGGCGAAATGCACCTCGCAACCGAACCAGATACTCGCTTTGACATCCGAAAGCAAACGGCTTTCCAAGGCATGAGAACGCTCGATTATTCCTCCAACACTGACGACATGGACCTCTACCTGGAAGCGAGCGGTCGAGCCATTGATGCCAAGGGTGATGTCTTGATGCTCGCTGAAGATTTACCAACTCGCTTTGTCCTCGAATTGACCGATGACTTCGGGATGCGTTTTGAATCATCAGGGGTTGGAGTCAAGCAGGTCTACATCCGCCAAACCGACATGCCAGCAGCACCCGGCGTCACCATTGAACGGATTGAAGTGGTGGGTCAAAACCTCAAAGGAGCGACCATTCACATCTACTCAGGACCTGGTGAATATCCGCTGATCGTTATCGATGACATCACCGACGGGCGTTTGGTTGCGAGTGCAGAAGCCTACCTTCAGCCGGGGTATTACGTTCCGTTGTTCGGTGATTTTGAATTTGAAGGGCGTGCAGTCCTCCTCGACGCACAATTTACCGGCATCATACCGACCGCCTCCTCCATCGGCGTCAACGGCATCGTGACGGACCTTTCCTTGGTTGGAAGTTTGACCGGCGGTTTGGTCGAAACGCGACACATCATGGTCGTTGATCCAATTAGTTCTGCAGTAGCGAGCGGCCTCGCCTTGATTTTCGGGTGATACAATGTCAACAAATCCCTCAGCCGAAGAATTGCGACGTGATGACGGCGCAGAGGACGATGAAGCATGGGAGGCTGCTCAGGAAGCGGCGAAACTCCTCGATACCTTGCGCAGTGAGGTCACTCCCACTCGTGTGGCCATGGCAGGGGCCGTCGTCCTGCTGTTCTTTGTACTCGCCGTGAGCGGTTGGTATTGGGTTCTGCCCAGAGATTCAGTGACCCTCGAAACCCACTACATGCAGCGCGGTGGTCATTTGATGATGACAGAGATTCACAACGATGGAAGTCGGGCAATCACTGACGTGAGTATTGAAATTGAATTCCAAACAATTGACGGAGAAGTCATCGAAACAATGTCCCTTGAGCTCGCTCGCGTTGAGCGGCATACCTCGATTTCAGGTGACGAACTGGAGATGATGGTCATCGGCTACACGATTTGGGACGACTACATCATCGTCATCGATCTGACCTATACCGATTATTCAGGCGAATTGCGTCAGGAATCATGGCCTCACACCGTCGGTTATTGGTCGCAAGAAATTTTCTTTGACAAAGCCGACCGCCATTTCTGGCCTTTGGATTGAAGGGCTGTTTGTTCAAGCAGACCGAACCGATAAAGGACATGAGCGAAAGCCATCTTCATGGCAGGGTATTCCAGCCGCATCTGCGCAGGCGTCTTTGTCCTGCTCTTGCTGGTTTCAACCTCCGGCTCAGTTCTGATGCCAAAAGCCCAGAATGAGGAGGTTCAATCCGATTACCCGCCCAATTGGGTTCGCTTTGACATCAAAGACGAAGTGTACCACGAGGCAGTGGGGACGATGGACACCACGCTGACCGACGAAGTGCGCGCTCCCGTTGCCATCAGTTCCATCGGTCAATTTGACGAACAGGGGCTTGAATTAAACCGGCCCATTCCAGCAGAACTCATGGAGCCGCGTTTTGATTTGCTGCTGCTCATTCTTTCCAACGATGTACGAATGACGGAGGCCCGAGAAGCCCTTTCTTTGATTCCGGGACTCGAAGTCCGAGAATACATTGCTCCCTCTGGCTTGATGCTTCAAGGCACCCCGAATGCTCTGCAACAAGCAGAAGACCATCCCGGCGTCCTTGTGAGTCACGCAGTGCCTCTTGGAATGCTGATCCATGACGACCTTCTTGATGTCCTTCTTCTCAACGAAGGAGAACTCGCTTTGGAATCAACGCTGGTGCGTTTGGAAGGCTGGAGAGATGATGCAGGTCCACAAGACGTGGTTGCTCTGACCGATGCAGACGGCGGGGCGTTGAACCAAGACCTCGCTGATGTGGTTGAACAGGGCTTGCGCGATTCACGAGCATGGGACGAAGGGCGCTACGAAGGCTACGTTCTGGACGGTCAACTCAACCAACTCATGCAACAACCTTCGGTGATGTACCTTCGACCGGACCCTTCCTTCGCAGCCTTCAATGACCAGTCACGCAGCCACATGCAAATCAATACCATGCGCACCTACTTCACAACGGACCTGGACGGCTCTGGACAACTTGTGGCAGTGGCCGATGCGGGCCTCGACGAGGACCACGGTGACTTCGGAACACGTGTGGTTGGCAGTTACGATGTCATCGGTGACGGTTCAACCGCCGACAAACACTCTGGCCATGGAACCCACGTATCCTGTACTGTTTTGGGCGACGGTTTCCGAGGCGGTTACGGCGGCATTGCTCAGGAAGCAGACTTGTATTTCCAAGCCATGGAAAACGACAATACCGGGAATTTCCAATCACCTTCCCTGAACAATTTACTCAATACGGCCTACAATGCCAACGCCCGAACGCACACCAATTCTTGGGGTTCATCAGCAGCCAGCGAACAGGGAAAATACAATTCTGAGACTGAAGATGTGGACGACCGAGCGAATTACTACGATCGCTATTACAACGGTCGCGAGGGACTCACCATCCTCTTCGCTGCTGGCAACGACGGTCCCGATTCAGGTACGGTCTCCCCGCCGGCCACCTCCAAAAACATCATTTCAGTAGGCAACCACCAAAATCGATACAACGGCGCACCTGATTCAATGATGAGCGGTTCATCAAGAGGGCCAACCGATGACGGCCGTATCAAGCCCGACCTCGTTGCACCGGGTGGCTATGTTCGCTCGTGTCGAGCACAGGAAGCAGCGGACACAGGCGGTGCTACGTGGAGCAATTCGTACTATCTTGAATACACGGGAACCTCCATGGCGACTCCCAATGCAGCGGGCGCAGCAACCCTCGTGCGTGAATACCTTCAGGAAATTGCTCAACGGCCGTCGCCTCAAGGTGCTTTGATAAAAGCCCTCCTTGTCCTCGGCGCCCAAGACATGGGAACGCGTGACATCCCCAATGACAACGAAGGCTGGGGGCGTATCAATCTTCGAAACACCCTCGCCCCTTCGTCGGGTCAAGGAATTTGGGTGGACGATCGCTCTGTCGTGTCCGGGACGGGCAACAGCAAATCATATGCATTCAACCTCACTCAAAATTCAGGCTTGTTCAAAGCCGTTTTGACCTGGTCGGACGAACGAGGTTCACGATTCTCCAATGCCCAACTCGTCAACGATTTGGACCTTGAAATAACCGCTCCTGACGGCACGGTATATCTCGGTAATGATTTTGCTAATGGGCGCTCAACAACCGGAGGGACCCGTGATTCAGTCAACAATCTCGAGGTTGTCCTGATTGATTCTGCCGCTCAAGGGACATGGACGGTCAAGGTGAAAGACGCTCAACACAGTGGTTCGAAAACCCAACCCTACTCGATCGCTATTCTTGGCCATGGCGTGAATGATCTGCGCCCCGACCCGATGGTTGAGCCCGACGAATTTACAATGAATGTCGGCATTCCCCAAGTTGGTGATGAGGTACAACTTACGACCAGTTTCTTCAATTTTGGTAATATCAAAGCCGATGCCTTCCCCATCGCCTTTGAAGTGGATGGGGTTGAGCTGGACCGCAAAACCATCGAATTGGGGGCTGGGGCAACCAAAAACCTCGTATGGCTGTGGACGCCTCAAACCGCAGGCCCTACCACCCTCTCGTTCATCATTGACCCCGACGATGACCTTGAGGAGATTCGAGAAAATAACAACATTCTTGACATTCAAACCAACGTAACCGCTCCTGGCGTAAAGTTGGAAACGCCTCAACCTTCCATCGTGTTGGAATCAAGCACTGAGGCCACCACTTCATGGAATATCACGCTCACAAATACGGCACTTATCGGTACCAATGCCTCCATGGATACGGGGGAGGTCTTGAAATTCGAAACTGGCGAGGTCATGCCTTGGTATGTTGGAAGCACCAATTCTAATTTCTCAATGGAGGGGCAAGCCACAGAATACATCACGGTCACGCTTGTTCATCCCGCCCCTCCCGCTCCAGGGACCTACCAAATTCCTCTTCTGGGACTGGATGTTGACAACAGTGTCGACTACCCTCTTACCATTGAATTGGTGGTGCCAGACCTACCTGAAGCAGCTCTTGAATTCGATTACGAAGTCGTCCCCGTACATCCATCTGACCCGACCAACATCACCGTACGTTTCTACAATAACGGAAATGCCCCCATTGGTTACGACCTCTTCCTTGAACCTCCGACTGGTTGGGGGGCAGGCTTCACCAATCTTGGTACGGAGGCAGGGGCAACATCTGGATCGACTGGCCTCATCAACAGCGAAGCATACAGGGCGGTCGGGTTGACCTTCATCCCTCCACAAGTCATGACGGCTGCTGGTGCTGAACGGATGGTGAAACTCACTGCAGTGAGCCAAACTGAAGGACAAGAGTTGACCGAGTTTGAAATCCCAATTAAGGTGCTGACCATCCGTGAAGTAGCGATTAATTTGGAATCTACAATCGGCACCTTGCGCCCTGATTCAAGCATCAGTCTGATGTTTTCAGTTGAACACAAAGGAAACACCGACATGCGTCTTTTCCCTTCCTTTGAGTTGCCAAGTGGTTGGTCCATCACCAGCAATACCGAACCTTTCGACTTGCCATGGGCATCAACAAAGAATCTGCTGTTTTCTCTTGAAGGCAACGGCAATGCACGTTCAGGTACCGTGAAACTCAATCTTGACAACGGTTCATCCCGCTTTAAATGGCAGCAATCGATGGAGGTCGAAGTTCTTCCCAATCCTGACCTTGCCTTTGTTGGTTTGGAATTCAGCGACGGGACGACCTATGGTACTGCGCAGGGCCCGGGGTCTCATCCATCAGGCGAATCGATGAAGTTCACATGGCTCTTGAGCAATGATGCAGAAACCGCATGGTCCCCAAGTGCCAGCCTGCAATTGTCTCCCGCCATGTTCGGTGATTGTACACCCGTTGAATCAGTAAGTATTGGTCAGGTTGTGCCCGTGGTCTGCAACGTATTGATCGCCGCTTCAACCCCGCCTCTCAGTGAGCCTTCATTCACTCTCACGCTTGCGGACAACGGTGTTGAATTGAGCACGACAATCGGCTTGCTGGTATCGGTCAACGAACAAGTCACTTGGGATGTAGGGGCAGTTCCTGCCTTCAACACAGGTGAGCAGCGCCAAGTAACGGTTGAAATTACCAACAGTGGAAATACACCGCTTCAGCGGCAACTCCGAATCCTCAACACAGAAGATTGGAGCGTTTCTGTGGACGGAAATGACCTGCTCGATTTAGAAGTTGGCCAGTCAACCTTGGTGCGCCTCAACATACGCGCTGATTCTCCGGGAGATGCTCGTATTTCGTTGGAACTTGTTGACAGCCCGTCATCCCAAGCCGCCTTTTCCTTCGATGTCGCCTCAACTGGAGAGCCGACTGGAACATCAGGCACATCCGGCCTTACCACGACCGCGGCGGTATCTCTCGTGGGCGTTGTTCTTGTTGTGGCCTTTCTGATCTTAGGTTTGCAGACGCGTCGCAATCGTGAGAACGCTCACGCTCCAATGATCCCCAAAGCCATTGCCCACATGCCCGCGCCAACGCTTGCAACACCCGCTGTGGAACAGGCTCCAATTTGTTGGTCATGTCGGAAACCCGTCGCTGGAAAAGCCCGAGGGTGTCCAAGTTGTGGCGCCCGCTACCATGCCGATGGAACAGACGGGTGCAATGCAAACACCGTCACAACCTGTGTCAATTGCCAAGCGTCCTCTTCAACCTTCGTCGATGCCTGAGCATTCGCCGCTGCTGATGCAACAGAAGCATAGGGTTTTGATAGGAGAACCCCGAGGCGAAGACATGGTGCCCCGTGCTGCTGCGAACGACGCTGCTCGCCGGAAGGCGCTGTTCCTCGTCGTCTTGATTTGCTCCGCGCTTCTTCCGTTGATGGCTCCTGTTGCTACCGCAGAGGGTGGTCGGGCTGCATCCATTTCAGTGACGGGCATTCCCGGTAGCCTTGATGTCAATCCTGGCGAGTCGGGTGAATACACCGTGCGGGTTCGCAATACGGGTTCCGATCCTGTAACGGTTCAACTGTCAACTTCTCAGGAAGCTACCGGAGATTGCAATGGCTTCTCCTCTTCCATCACGCAAATACCCGGTCAAATTGATGCCGGCTCTTATGAGGAAGCGGGCATGAACGTCAGCGTTGCTCAAACGGTGGAGGCCGATACCGCGTGTGATACCACCATTACCGCCACCATCACTGCGGTCATTGGCGCACCCACTGCAGAAATCCCCGAACCTGAAACGGACGTCGTAACCACAACAGCATCAGATGGTTCTGGAAGTGCGGTGTTCGGCGTTGATCTCACCATCAACAACAACCAGAAGAATTGGGGTGGTGAAGAAGAAGTCGACTATCTTGTGGAAATTGAAAATACCGGACAGACCAATCAAACCGTCAGCCTTGTGGTCGATGAAAATTCTGGCCCGGGCTGTTCCTCCGCCTCGGCTTTCACCGTTACGCTGAGTGAGACTTCGGTGAACATCGACCAAGATGAGACGGAAACGGTCACTGCCACAGTTGAAGTTCCCGAGGGTCAATCGGCTGACAAATACTGCTGGGATGTAACGGGAACCGTTACCAACGACCCAACTCAGGAAGCAAAGGACACCGAGAGTTTTGACTTGACCGTGCCTGAACTCAAGGAATGCAGTCTTTCCTTGAGTAAGACGAGCGTCAACGTCAACCCCGACGCAGAAGTCACCGTGGAGGCGACCTATGTCAACGACGGGAACGCTGATTGGAACGTGTTTGCCTCGGCAGTCGGTTCCAAAGCAGGAAGTTGGGTGAGTGTAGACGGGCCATCCTCTGGCTTGCTGCCCTACGATAACGGGAACGGTGAGCGTTCCTTTGACTTTGTGATATCTCCCGATGATTCGGTCACCGCAGGGTCTGAAACGCTGGTGAGCATTGTAGGAAAAGACGGTGCTAACGGTGCCATCAAATGCCAAGAAGACCTTCGTATCATCGTTGGTCAATCCTACGGCGCTAGTATCTCTGTGGCAACTTCATTGCTCTCGAACATTGAACCTGGCAGTAATAAATCCACTTCAATCACCGTGACCAATCAGGGCAACGGCCCCGATAACCTACGAATCGCCTCTTCCACGGCTCCGACTGGGTGGGCTGTTCAACTTGAACAATCAACGGTTTCAGTTGGTTCACGTCACGGTAACGACAAAACAACCAGCATTGATGTCACCGTCCGTGTCCCAGAAAACGCCCTGGCAACCGAACAAATCGAACTGACCTTCAGTGTCCTGCCCTCCAGCGGTGGCACCGCCTATGATTCGGTCACGCTCACCGTCAGCGTGGCAGCTATTCACGCCATGGACGTCAACGTTCCTGCTACGGATCAAACCGGGCGTTCGGGTAAAGAAGTCCGTTTCCCAATCGACATCATCAATGACGGGAACGTGAGGGACACCATCAGCCTCTCCGTCGTTTCCCAAACCGCCAACCCATCGTGGGGAACTTCCTTTGAGAACGAGGACGGTATGCCATTCAGCGAAATCGAGGTCGAGCCTCAGGGAACCACGACCGTGTATCTTGTGGTCAGTGTTGACGGGGAAGAAGAACTTGAGAACTCTCAAGTCACGGTTCGCATCCGAAACAAAGACGACCCGAATGGGCAGGATAAGGACGGTGACGGCATCCCAGACAACCAACGAGAAGCCGTCTTCCTTGCCGTTCTCTCCGACCGGAATTTCTCGATGGACCTTCGCTTTGAAGCGACCGATACAGCAACAACTGCCTCGATCATTTTGCCACCCAGCGGTGAGCGAACGCTTGGAATGTGGATTCGCAACACAGGTGATGGAGAGGACGAAGCCGTCTTCACCATCGGAGGGCTTGAAGGAATTGCTACACGGTCCATTACCGCTTATGGCTTGCCGGTCACCGGCGATTTGACCGTTCCGAAAGGCTACGGTATTTGGGATATTGCCAATGAGACATTTGTTCTTGACCCTGCGACCAATACGCCTTATCTGGGTGCTGATGTCAATGCAGCCGACCAAAAAAGGATTGACAACGGCCTCATCGACGGATATCAAGCCAAAGCCTACGAATTATATCTTGAGATGACCATACGCGTCAATCCAGGGGCGGAGACAGGCCAGAGCGGTCTGCTTGAGGTTCTAGCTACCAGCGTTTCGAATGCAGCAGATCGCAGCGGCTTGGTCACTCTTTCACTTGAGGTCAGTATCGTCCATGACATCGAATTCATTGAAGCTGGGTCTCGTCAGGAAGTTGACATCGTCTACGGCGAGGCTGCAGTTGAGACAGAGATCTCCATTGTTAACACGGGGAACGTGCGCACTGAAATCCGCATCTTCACGTCTGAAAACCTTCGTGGATGGTCAGTGGTTCTTGACAGTGACAATCTTGACTGCAAGGATGAAGGCAGTGAGTTGTTGTGCACTGTGGACGAAGGCGAACGCCTCTATGTCAACGTCACCATCCGTGCACCTTACGGTGCAGAGATTGATGATTTGTATAAATTCACACTTTCCGCAGAACCAACCGAGACAGGTGTTCTCGACCGCCAAAACATCGAATTTGCTGCTCAAGGTTCTGCACCTGACGGAGTCATCTCACTGGCGAACAACACCGCTGTTCAAGCCGTTGCAGCCGGCATGCTCCTCTTCCTCGCACTCCTTGCCCTCATGCGCAAGCGATGACCTCCCTGTGTGCTCTTTCTTCACAAGATAGTGCCTTCGTTGAGGCCTTGAATAAGATGCGCTTGACAGGCCCTTTGTGTCCAAGCCCTTTGACAACGCTTATTGAGGGGGGTCATTTGGGAAAGAATAGAGAGCGAAGGCGTTCTCTGTTGGTGATGCGATGTCGGGACTTGAATCAGTACCAAGTGCCTATCTTTCCATTGGATTTTTGACGATTGTCGGAATCATCATGCCACTCACAAATTTCCTCATCACGTGGGTGGTTCGCCCCAAGGTTGACCCTGCTCGTCCGCACATCACACGCTCCTATCTACTTGAAGGGTACGAGCGTGATCACAGCCTCTACCCTCGTCGTCTCACGACCTTTGAATGCGGTAGTGAACCTGTGGGGGAGGCCATGATCCAATTCCACTTCCAATACTACTGGTATGCCATTATCTTCCTCGTCTTTGACGTGGCTTTCATGTTCCTTGTTCTGGGCGGCATGGTTGCATCCGATGCTACCGCCCCGGGCATTGACGCCGGCGACCGAACCGCAGCAGTCGAGCGTGCAACCAGTGCTCTGCTCACGTTGGGAGCCTTCTTTGCTACCATGTCGCTGGGCGTATGGTATGTCTTCCGCAAGCGAGGTCGCATTTACATTTGAGGTGGATTGAACATGGCAGGTCAAGACGAAAACTACGCAGCCTTCAACAGCCGTGCTTTGGTAGAAATGGTCGGTGACGTCACCGACGAAGCACTCAAGGCCACCAAAATCAAGCAATTCCTCAGCGTCCTCGCAGGCCGTTACTTCAACTGGGCTGGCCGCAAGTCACTCTTCACCTTGCACTTGGGTATCAAGTGCTGTGCGATTGAAATGGCTGCTGCTGCTACTCCGCGATTTGACGGTGACCGTTTCGGAGTTCTTTTCCGCTCATCCCCCCGCCAATCCGATGTTCTCCTCGTCAACGGCCCCATCACCAAGAAGTTCGCCGATAAGGTCGTCCGTCTTTGGGAACAAATGCCGGAACCAAAGTACTGCATCGCCATGGGTGAATGCGCTATTTCAGGTGGCCCCTACTTCCAATCCTACAACATCCTCGAGGGTGTTGACACCGTCATTCCCGTTGACGTTTACATTCCTGGATGCCCGCCACGTCCCGAAGCCCTCATCGATGGATTCGGATTGCTCCGTGAGAAAATCATCCGCATCGGTGCTGCTCCAAGCAGTGGCCGCAAGGGCGACAAGCCCGTTATCGTCGGGGAGGACTGAACGTGGGAATGCGTGTCACCAACGAGCAAGCTGAAACGGCAGCAGCCGCTTGCGTAGCATCGGTCATGGACCGTTACGGCGGTGCAGATGTCGTAGCGACCGTTGAACATCATTCCAACGATTTCAAGATGCCCTTTGTCCGAATTCATGCGCCCCCACAGCACTGGGTTGCGCTTGCCAAGACGCTTCGGTTTGACCTTGGTGCAAATTACTGCTCCATGGTTACGGGAACGCATTTCCCAGATGGCGGCGAAGATCGTGGATGGGACGTTGTCTACCACCTGATGCGTCAACCGGTGACCAATCAAAAACCTCACACCAATACAGTCCACGTGGCTGAAAAGTTGACCGGTAATGACATTCCACTTGAATTTGAAGTGATCATTACCTTGCCTCAAACCGATGTTCCATCAGTGCCCAGTGTCCAGAGCATTTGGGTTGGCGCTGACTGGAATGAAAAAGAAACCTGGGATTTGGTTGGTATCAAATTCGAAGGACATGAAAACATGCACCGTGTCCTCAACCCTCACGACAGCCCAGAAGGTTTCCATCCCTTGCAAAAGCAGCACAAAATCCGCTATCATGATTTCAACGAAATGTACGACGACGCCCAAGGCTTCGGTCGAAAACCAACCGACGAGGGTCGTGTGAAGTGAGGCGGTATCATGGCACAAATGTGGATTACAATGGGTCCTCAACACCCAATGACGCACGGACTTTGGACGCTTCGTGTCAAGGTCGATGGTGAAACGGTCGTTGATACCGATGCTGAATTAGGCTACATCCATCGAGGTGTAGAGAAAATCGCCGAAGCACGCGACTTCACTCAAATCACTCCTTACTGCGACCGCCTTTGCTATGTCAGCGCTATGACATGGGCCAATTCCTACATCTATGCAGCAGAAGACCTCCTCGAAGTTGATGTGCCAGAGCGTGCTGAATACATTCGGTTGATTTCTGCAGAATGCCAGCGACTCGCCTCTCACCTGATGTGGCTTGGCGCATACGGGCCTGATATTGGCAGCCTGACGCTCATGACCTGGTGCATGCGTGACCGTGAAATGTTCCTTGATTTATTGCAAGAACTTGGCGGTTCTCGAATGCATTACAATTACCCACGTGTCGGTGGTGTCAAGCGAGATATTCCAGTAGGATTTGCCGACCGACTCATCGCCAAGGTCAAGTTGTTCGAAAAGCGCATTGAAGAATATGAGATGATGCTCGACGAATCCACGATTTGGCTCGTTCGCCTGCAAGGTGTCGGATATGCCAAGGCCGAGGACATGGTCAACGCTGGCGTCTCTGGGCCAAACATTCGTGCTGCTGGTGTCAATTACGACGTTCGCTGGGCTCACCCTTATTCCGTCTACGACCAAGTGGACTGGGAGCCCGCTGTTGAGAAGCCAACTTCGGTCAAGGGCGCTGATTGCTACGACCGCTACCGAGTTCGAATGGAAGAAATGCGTCAGTCCTGTCGCATGATTCTCGATGCTATCGAAAAGATTCCAGGTGGAAAGAACACCAATTACGCCAGTGGGGATGCAATGATCCTCGCGAAAGCACCCACACGTGCCCCTGAAGGAGCAACAGGTTTCTCCCATTACGAGTGTACCCGTGGCGCTTCTCAATTCTACATCAAGGGCGGTGGCGATGGCCGAGGAAAGAATCCTTACAGATTGTCAATCCGCTCACCGATGTTCATCACGATTCCTTACGTTGCAAAGACCATGATCGGCTACAAGGTAGCCGACATCCCTGCCATCATGGGCAGTTTTGATCCGTGCATTGGGGAGACCGATCGTTGAGGTGATATCATGGATGACAAGTACGATTTGGTTGGCTTCATGATGAGCAGGGACGGTGTTCTTCGCTCGAGCCTCATTGACCTTCTCTCGGGAACGCCCCTTGAGGACAGCGCCTCGTCAATTTCCTTTGCCGTGGCCACCTTTGCCTTGGTGAACGTCGTCTTTTTGATGCTCTTCTTCTCGCAATTCGCCATCCTTTGGATTGAACGAAAGGCAGTAGCTCGTATGCAAGACCGCTACGGTGCAACCACTGCCCTCCGCTCGCTTTGGGTCGGTGAAAACGGTGTAACCGCTGGAGAATGGTGGAACATGCTTCCATTTGGTCTCGGAAAACCGATCGGTGCCGTCAATAAATGGCTGAACAAAAATTTCGGAAATAGAGACGAAAACTTCCCAACCGTTGACCGTGTCAACAACCGTTCGTGGATGGGTAAAACCATCCTACCGGGTTTCTTCCAAAACGTCGCAGACGGTATGAAATTCTTGGTCAAGGAACACATGGTCCCTCAACGTGCGGACCGCCTCATCTTCGAGGTATCGCCCTTCCTCATCGTTTCATCAACCCTCCTCATTCTCGGTATGATCCCACTCTCGAGCGGAATTTATGCCACCAACCCAGATTTGTCCATCCTCTACGCCATCGCTATCTTCGGAATTGCGCCCATCGGTGTATTCTTTGCCGGATGGTCATCCAACAACAAGTACACGCTCATCGGTGGCATTCGTTCAGCAGCCCAACTTACCGCATACGAAATCCCACTTTTGCTGACCCTTCTCTCGGTTGCCATCCTCTCAGGAACCTTCAACATCATTGAAAGCATCCATTTCCAACACTCTGCAGGTGCATGGAACATCTTCTTGATGCCACTTGCTGCTGCTCTGTTCCTCATTACCATGATTGCAGAAGTTGAGCGTGTTCCTTTCGACATGCCAGAAGCAGAAGCCGAACTGGTTGAAGGCTGGTGGACTGAATACGGGGGCATGCGGTTCGGTATGCTGTTCATGGCAGAGTACATTCGTACCTATGCAGCCTGTTTCCTCTTCACCCACTTCTTCCTTGGCGGCTGGCACCTTCCCTTCCAAGGCACCATTGGCTCGATTGAATTCCTCGGTCTCGGTGGCCTCTATCTCTTGATTCCCGGGGCCATCATGACGCTGATAAAATCCTGGCTTGTCTTCTTGATCGTCTTCGTATGGGCTCGTTTCTCACTGGCTCGTATTCGAACCGACCAAATCCTCGAATTCGGATGGCGCATGCTCCTTCCTTTGGCCGTTCTGCAAGTCGTCTTGGCTTTGGTGTACCGTTTGTACCTGTTCAAACCCGAAAACATGGCCGATACCGTGGCCGGTGGAAATGCATGGGACGCCTTTGGCATCCCGAGCCTTGTGCCCATTCTCACGACCTTGTTCTGGGTTGCTATCTTCGTGATTTATCTCAACGACGAAGATAAGTCAGCGACACCGGAACGAATGTTCCACGTCCATACTGTTGAGCCTGCGGGAACTGTAGTCCCGGGGCAGGAGTGAGGTGAAACCATGCCAATGCATCCACACGCACAACCGAATTTTAGAAACCTGTTTTGGTACCCGTTCAAGATTACCTTGATTACAGCCCTGCGAACCTTCCCCTTCATTGGAAAGCGGTTCGGGAAGCGTCTGGGTGCCTATCACAACACCAGTCACCCTGAGTTCCTCGATGATGGAAGTCGCAGTCGTGCGGCCTCTACGGCGGACATGAACGACATCAGTCGGCAGGAATTCGCACCAGATCGTGTGACCTCCGACCTCAAACCAACACTTTGGAAGCCTCAAACCGTCCAGTATCCCTATGAACGTCTTGAAGACATGGAACCCTGGCTCTTCGTCCCGGGTAATTACAACGGGCGAATTGGCGTGATATGGGAAACTTGCACTGCGTGTAAGATGTGTGTCAACATCTGCCCTAACGATTGTTTGCACATGACCACTGAGTTGCGTGTTGATGTTCTCGACGGTGCTGATGGCGAACATGCCGGCATGGGCGTTGACCTTGAAGTCGGAAAGTACGCTGCAGTCGAGAAGCCTGAAGTCGTTGCCGAATTGGACAGCTTCAACCACGTAACAGCGCACACCGACGCCCCTCAAGAATGGCGTTTCGCAGAAGTTCTGGATTTGTCCGGTGACACCGCTACAGTACGCTGGAACGATTCTGGTGAGGAAGCCATGGTCGACCGTGCTGAATTGCTCCCTGCTGACGATCAAATCGTCTCCGGACGCATTGACCTCGGCCGTTGCATGTTCTGCGGCCTCTGCATGGAATCCTGTGGCTTTACCTCCTTCTTCATGACCAACGAATACGACGGCATGTCTGGCTTCACTCGTCAAGACCTGTGGTTCGATGCCTCCCGCACCCGAGTGCTCCCCGGTGTTCACCAAGAAGCCGTGGACGCTGAGTTGGCCAAGCGTGCCTCCAAAGAGCGCGACAAGCGAGCCAAGAATGCCGCCAAGGAAGCCAAGGCTGCGGCTGAAGCAACAAAGCCTGTTGACTCAGTCGAGGCCGGTGAACAGGCCGTCAAGGGGGATGCTTGAGATGGACGTGGCCAGCGCTGCAGAAACCGGTGTGTTCTTTCTGTTTGCAGCCATCACGCTCGGTGGAGCGCTTGGCCTCATCTTTGCCCAGCGAGTGGCGCACTCGATGCTCTCGCTGATCTTCTGTTTCATGGCGGTCTCTGGCATTTTCATCCTGCTGGGTGCTGAATTTCTCGCAGCCATTCAGATTCTCGTTTATCTTGCCAGCGTCGGTTTAGTTGTCCTGTTCGGTATCATGTTGACCCGCCGACAAATTTTGGAGGAGGATTTTGAATGAAGTTCATTTCCCTCTTCACTCGCATGGGGCTCATCGCCCTCGGCTTCATCTTGGTCGCCGTGCTCAACGATGAAAGTGTTTGGAGCGAACCAAGTTCAACAACTCCTACGACCTCTGGTCTTGCTGACTCTTTGCTGCACGATTGGGGCTTCGCCCTCCTCGTTCTCGGGGTCTTGATGGCCATGGCCATGATGGGTGCCGCTTACCTTGTTCGTGATGAGAGAATGGAAAATCTCTTGTGGGAGTTCGGAGGTGAAGAAGAATGATTGATCCAGCATGGGTTTCTGGGCTCTCAGCACTCTTGTTCGTGATCGGTTTGGCCGGTGCCTTCACTCGAAAGAACGCTATTATCGTCTTGATGTGCATTGAATTGATGCTCAATGCTGCAAACATGCAATTCGCAGCAGCAGCCGTTTACCATGGCGACACGACGGGATGGGTCTACACCATCTTCGCCATTGCCATCGCTGCAAGCGAAGTGGCAATTGGCCTCGCTATCTTCTTGGCCATGTACGGCCAACACGAATCGATTACACTGGACGACGTTAACGTCCTGAGGAACTGAGGTGAAGTTATGGCAGCGAGTACAGGCAGTTCCGTTATCGTTGAAAGCACCGCAGCACAATATGCGCCGCTCATCATTCTCCTTCCAATGCTGGCCTTCCCCGTCATCTTGCTCTTCGGCAAGTTGTACAACGGTGAGAAGTTCTGGAAGCAGACCCTCAAGGAAGGTGGCCTGATCGCCCTTCCAGTCATGGGTGCGAGCCTTTTGCTCGCTCTGTGGCTCATCTCCGATTTCATCGGTGCCTACGGAGGCGTCCAGAAACTTTCGGATTGGACCTGGTTCACCTCAAGTATTTGGGAATCAGGAGTTGCGACAAAAGAAGTCAGTTTTGGATTCGGCATTCATGTTGACCACATCACTGTCCTGCTGCTATTCGTTGCCTCCTTCCTCTGTTTGCTCATCAATACCTTTGCAATCGGTTACATGAATACCGACCCCATCAACGACAACCGAAATCATCGCTTCTATGCTGAATTCGTTCTGTTCTGTTCAGGTATGCTCGGCATGGTTCTCGCTGATTCCTTCCTCTGGCTATTCATCTTCTGGGAATTAATGGGGCTTTGTTCCTATCTTCTCATCGGGTTCTACTACGAGCGCCCAAGCGCTGCCTACGCAGCCAAGAAAGCCTTCCTCACCACGCGTGTTGGAGACGTCTTCCTCATGGTCGGCTTGGCCATGATGTGGTACCTCTTCGGTTCTCTTGACTACGATGTCGTGTTCGACAAGTACGAAATTAAATCCGTAGCGGAAAGCAATGCAAGCATGCTTGCATGGTCATTGGGCCTGATGTTTATCGGAGCGGTTGGCAAGTCTGCCCAATTCCCTCTCCACGTCTGGTTGCCCGATGCCATGGAAGGTCCGACACCCGTTTCCGCATTGATTCACGCAGCGACCATGGTCAACGCTGGACTCTACCTTGTGGCACGTATGTTCCCCTTCTTTGGGGCCGAAGCTCTGCACGGGGAACTCGCTGACTTGGCCTTCATCATCGCAGCCATTGGCGGTACAACCGCTGTCATGGCCGCAGCCATTGCCTTTGTGCAGAATGATTTGAAGAAAGTCCTGGCTTACTCAACGATGTCGCAACTCGCTTACATCTTTACTGGACTCGGTGCAGCTCTCTACCTTGCCAACACCCTTCACTGGCACGAATACCTCGCAGACGGCACGAAGAATCCGGATTACTACGTCAACCACGCCATCGTCATTGTAGCCTTTGGCGCTGCGCTCTTCCATCTCTTCAACCACGCCATGGCCAAGGGCATGCTGTTCATGGCAAGTGGAGCGGTGATCCACGAAGTTCACCACGCTCACCATCACCTGCATCATCACGACCATGATGACGGGCATCACGACACACCCAAGGAATTGATCATGTTGGCCGACTATCTTGAGGCAAACGGCCAAACGGCGTTTGATTTCTTTGCCAGCATCGATTTAGACGGTTCAGGTGAAATTGACACCTATGAATTCCAAACGGCTCTCAAGAACGCCGACGTGGCGGATTTGCCACCGTGGGAAATGGCGCCGTTGATGAAAGCCCTCGACCTTGACGGTAACGGAAGCATCAATGTGCCAGAGTTGGACTTGACGTTGGGTCGCATCCGCAATGAAATTGATGAAGGCCACCACGATGAGTTTGATGCTCAATCCATGGAAAACATGGGTGGCTTGGCGTCCAAGATGCCGTTGACTGCCACTGCCATGCTGGTCGGTTCCCTCTCCATCATGGGATTCCCACTCATTGGTGGATTCTGGTCCAAGGAAGGCATCATCGCCAACACGTGGCGTGTTGCTCTTGACGACCCTCGCTTCATGTATCCTGCTCTCTGTGTTCTTTTGGGTGCAGGAATGACAGGATTCTACATGTCACGCATGTGGCTCAAGACCTTTGCAGGCTCTCCGAAGGGCGAAGTCGCAGCCCACGTCGGTCCTACCAATACGTGGATCAAGACCCCTCTGTTCATCTTGACCTTCTTCAGCCTCGCCGCCATTCTCTTTGCCAGCATGGGCTTCACCCACTGGGCTCCAGATATTGAGTACGGCTTGATGTCCGACCACGGCGGTCTCTGGGGCGGTTTCCTCTACGAAATGGGACACGTCTTTGCTAACGAGAAAGCCTTCTTCTTCATCCTGACCTACGTAGCCCTGTTCTTCGGTGCCATCGTCGGGCCCGGTATGGCACTCTCGTTGTACGGTGGAGCGCTCGACGAAGGCGAAGAAGTCAAGCCATGGTTCACCCCTGTGTTGGCCATTAACGCCGCCATCAAGGGACGCTACCATTGGGATAATTCCTCCTTTGCTCAGTCTGGCTTTGCCACTGCCCTGTCCAACCGTCTTTACTTCGACCACTATTACGACATGGCCATGCTGAAAATCGTCGCAGCCTTCTCGTTCAAATCCGCTGAAGCAGACTCGAAGGTCATTGATGGAACGATCAAGACCATCGAGCGCACCTCACAGCAACTATCCACGAAATTGCGTGCATTGACCACAGGGTCTGCCCGTGATTACATCCTAATGGCGGCGGTAGGCACACTGGCACTCTTTGCTTTGATTTGGGGGGTGATTGCATGATCGATTGGATTTCCATACCGCTTGTTGGTCTGCCACTTCTCAGCAGTCTTGTTCTTCTCGCCTTTGTTGCAAACGCTGACGGAGCCACACGAGAACGCTTGGGCTCATCCATTCGGATGGTCTCCTTGGTCATTTCACTGGCCATGCTCACTCTCGCTACCATGATGTTCTTTGCTCAGAGTCATTCGACCCTGTACGAGGCGCTCGGATTTGACAAAGCACTCGATTGGACCGGACTTGGCTTTGGTTCATTCAACTTTGAATTCCGCTATGTTTGGATTGAAGCATTGGGCATTCATTGGAGCGTGGGTGTTGATGCCTTGTCCTTCCCCATGGTCTGGTTGACGACTTTCCTTCTTCCCGTGACCATCATTGCGACATGGAATGAAAAGCACGCTTCGACCTACTTTCCGCTCATTTTGATGATGGGAGGTGCGCTTATTGGCGTCTTCGTGGCCCTTGACCTCTTCATGTTCTACGTCTTCTGGGAGTTAACCCTGATTCCAATGTTCTTCTTGATTCTCAAGTGGGGCGGTAAGGACCGAAAGTATGCTTCTCAGAAGTTCTTCATCTACACCTTTACCGCTTCGGTCGTGATGCTCCTTGGATTGGTGACCTTGTACTTCCTTCAACCTGACCAGGCCTTGTCCTACTCCGGTTCATGGACCGGTCGTACCTTTGACATCCCGACCCTGACTGCGCACGCCCAGCAAGGCAACGCAGACGGAGCTTGGTTCCTCGGTGAAAGCATGCAGAAGATTCTCTTCGTGATGCTCATGCTCGGCTTCCTCGTGAAGTTGCCTTCAGTCCCCTTCCACACGTGGCTGCCCGATGCGCACGTACAGGCGCCCACAGGCGGTTCGATGCTCTTGGCGGGTGTGATGTTGAAGATGGGTGCTTACGGTATGTTCCGTCTCCCGTTGGCATTCTTCCCTCATGCGGCTGAGCACTTCCAGTTCTGGTTGCTCGCTTTGGGAATGATCTCACTGGTGTGGGGCGCCATCGTCTGTCTTGGTCAAACCAACCTCAAGAAAATGGTCGCTTACTCCTCCGTATCGCACATGGGCGTGATTCTCATCGGTATCGCCACCATGCAACCATTGGGGTGGGCAGCGGCGCTCTTCATGATGTTCGCTCACGGTATTATCAGCCCCATGCTCTTCGCAGTATGTGGTGCATTCAAGCATCACTACCACAGCATGGAAATTGGCGCCATGCGGGGTATGGCCAAGCATTCACCTTGGCTCGCCACCTCGATGATGTTTGCATGGATGGCCTCGCTTGGCCTTCCATTGCTGGCTGGCTTCGTTGCTGAATTGATGATGTTCCTTGCATTGTGGCACTTCCTTGCTGCGAATGATTTGAGCGTCTTGTGGATGGTTGGACCCGCCCTTGTTCTCGCCCTCACTGCTGCCTACTACCTCTGGTCGATGCAGCGCACCATCTTTGAGGGTGGAGAGGAAACGCAACCTCCTGCAAGTTTGAACGGTGAGCCAGTTCCAGACATTGCTGATTCCGAGAAGTTTGCAATGATCATCCTGGCTGTGTTCACCATCTTGTTTGGTGTCATGCCCTGGATTGCCCTCGACATGATGAACGGATGGACAGTGGCGTTCTTTGAAACGCTCTTGATTCCAATTTTGGGAGGTGCCTGATATGGAAACGATGCAACCCTTTGGCGATGGCTTTGTGACAGCGCTCGCCCCCGAGCTCGTTTTGGTCATTGGTATGTTTACCTTGATGATCGTGCCCAACCTCGGTGACGCTAAGTTCCGAATCCCACTGACACAAATCCGCATCCCCTGGTTCTTCGGTGGAAAGCGTGGTACATTGGACAGCGACCCCCGTTTGCCCGGTATCTTTGCATCCATGTTCTTTGTAATCGCTTTCTTGCTTGCTGCGCTTTCCTACATGAACGGCATGAACGTGACCATGATCGAAACTGAAAGCGGCTATGACCTGCTTTTGGTGAACGAATTCAGTCGCATCTTTGAGTTGATTTTCTACGGAGCCCTTGCTCTAGCGAGCATTGCTTCCATCAACCGTATTCCCGCAACAAGCCGCAAGGACAGGAGTGCACTTGGCCTGTACAACAACCGTCGTCAAGTGGATTTCTACATCCTTCTCATGACCACGGGACTTGGAATGTCCATCGTCGCCCTCGCTCAAGACTTGTTCTTGCTCTTCATCGGTTTGGAGTTAGCATCCTTCTCGACCTACGTTCTCGTCTCCTTCATGAAGGAAACAAAGGAAGGAACTGAGGCGGGTATGAAGTACTTCATTGTCGGTTCAGTCGCATCAGGTGTCGGACTCTACGGGCTCTCTTTGCTCTATCTTTGGTCGGGCTCATTGCAGTTCACCGAATTGACACTGGCCTTTGCCGAAAACGGCATGGAACCCCTTCCACTGATCGCTCTTGGAATGCTTCTTGTCGGCTTTGGTTTCAAAGTCAGTGCTGCACCCTTCCACTTTGCTGCTCCCGATGCCTACGCAGGTGCGACCAGCCCCGTGGCAGGTGTCCTAGCGACAGCAAGCAAGGCCATGGGTATCATTGGTTTGCTTCGAATCCTCCTCGTTGTAGCATCTCCTGAAGCCACTGACGGTGCAGCTGTTTGGCTGATTGCACTCGCAGTTCTGTCTGCGGTGACCATGACGTGGGGTAACCTCGCAGCATTGGGTTCAACCAACCCCAAGCGCATGCTCGCTTACTCATCGGTGGCGCATGCCGGTTACATGCTGGCAGCAATCACGGCCATTGGAGCCCTTAACTGGGAACCTGAACACCTCAACGCAAGCAACGATGCTGCCCTAGCGGTCGTAACGGCCCTTATCTTCCATCTGGTGGTTCTCGTTTGTTTCAAACTCGGAGCCTTCCTTGTTCTGTCCATCTTGGAAAGTGAAAAAGGCGGACACACCCTTGCTTCCTTGGATGGCCTCGCCAAGCGAGAACCTTTCCTTGCTGCGACCATGTTCATCTTCATGATGTCCCTCGCAGGTGTGCCACCGCTGTCTGGCTTTGTTTCCAAACTCCTCGTGATTATGGGTATCGTCAAGGTCGCTTTGGTCGATGTAACCGTGAATGGCGATCTGACCTTCAGCGATATACACTGGGTTTGGTACCTCGCACTCCTCATGGTCATCAACTCCGCCATCTCAGTATTCTACTACCTGCGTGTTGGTTTGGTGATGTTCTTCCATGAGCCGGAGGAAGGTCGAGAAGGACCCCTGCCAGCGGGAAGGTCTGTTCGCATGGCCATCGTTGCGTGTTTGCTGACCACCCTGTACTTCGGTGTTGGAGCGGGTCAATTGATCAGCCTCTGTGAAGTAGCAGCCAATGCCTTGGTTGGTGCTTGGTGAAGCCGATAGCGGCTTGATTCGGTGCCTGTTGATGTGATGCCTTCAAGAAGGGTTGTCCGTTAGGAAGAACAGGTGAGACTGATTGGGTCGCAGACATGAGGAGAAAGTAGACGTCGAGGAACTCGCTCGTCTTGAGAATCCCGAAGGTGTCAGCGACGGAAAAATCCGTGTCAAAATGCCCAACAAAAAAGTCAACGAAATGTTCGCTTTGGCCCAGCAAATTTTGGGCGGTCGTCGTGTTACTGTTCTGTGCGCTGATGGCGAAACCCGAATGGCTCGTATTCCAGGAAAAATGCGCCGTCGGCAATGGGTTCGTGAAGGTGATTTGATCATCGTTTGGCCTTGGGATTTCCAAGATTCAAAGGCTGATGTGAAGCACCGCTACACCAAGACCCAAGCCATGTACCTCTCACGTAAAGGCGTTCTACCCGATGATGTCGATATGTTTGGTATGGGCGTCTCCTTTGACGATGACGGAGAGCATGATGACTTGTTCAGTTCAGGCGATGTGTCTCAAGAAGCACCCGAGGTTGACGAACCAGCAGAAGAAGAAGACCTCTTTGCAGACGATGCTGATGATGACAGTGACGACCTTTTTGCAGACGATGCTGATGAAGAAGTCGCCGAGGTTGAACAAGAACCTGCAGCCGTCGACCCCGTCGTTGAAGAAGACCTTGACGACGATGACGACGATGACGACGACGTTGACGCTTTGTTTGCATGAGGTTCCAGCATGGCTAGGGACGAAGACTGGGATGAACTCCAGGGTCGCCCACACAAGCGTCATCCCTCAAAAGGCAACAAGAAACGCTCAGCAGAGGAACAATTGGACTCTGATTTCGCTCATGACGAGCAGACGAAATTTCTCGACGGTCTTGCTCACCAGGGTGGTAAGTACGAATGGATGCGTGAAAAGCGATACAATACCATGTTTCGCAATATTGAATCCAAGATTCAAGGGGCCATGGGCACGGGAACATATGACTGGGTTGACCGTCGGGTCTTCGACCAAGTCTTTGACCGTCTCACCCTGATGGCTTTGTATAAATTGATGAAAACAGGGGTCATTGACACGCTTGATTTCCCCGTTGCACGAGGGAAAGAAGCACACGTTTTCCATGGAACCAGCCTCTCGGGTGAAGCAGTCGCCGTGAAAATTTTTCACACATCGAATGCGGTGTTCAAAAATTTGATTCAATACATTGAGGGGGATCCGAGATTCACCGGCCTGCGTAGAAAACATCGTGACTTGGTAGAGGTTTGGGTCCGCAAAGAATACCGCAACCTCAACCGTTTGGCGCGTTGGGGATTGAACGTTCCAATGCCGCGAGGTGTCCACAAAAATGTCCTCATCATGGATTATGTCGGTACAGCAACCTCGCCATCACCCAAATTGCGTGATGTTCAAATTGACGCCCCGCAAATCGTTTATGACGACCTGCTGGAATTCCTCGCCATAGCATGGCAAAAAGCCAATCTGGTTCACGGTGATTTTTCACCTTACAACATTCTCTGGCACGACGGTAGGGCCTTGGTCATCGATGTAGGTCAAGCGGTGGTGGACAGTCACCCGAAGGCTCAGGAATTCCTTGTTCGCGACGTTACTCGTTTGGTAGAATGGGGTCAAAAAAACGGACTTGAAGTCACGTTGGAAGAAGCCCTTTACGATGTATTGAACATGGACCTCTCGGATGTTGAGCAGGTCGAATGGGAAATCGAATGATTCATTCCTCTTCCCAATGAATTTGTTCATCGTCAGACAATACCATCATCTCTGAAACGGCTTCCTCGTCTTCAGGGTCAACTTGGGAGGCTTTCATTCTGCGGTTGCGGCGTTGGGAAATTTCGGCAAGTCCGGGCACCAAGGCATCAAAGGCTGCTGAAGGCTTAGCTTCTGTTGCCCGTTCTTGATGGGCATCGAGTGATTTTGAATCCAGACGCGCACGCTTTCGATCACGTTCCAAATAGCCGAGAACAGTTCCGTGTTCCGAGCCACCTGCAAGCATTTCAATCGCTTGACGAGCAGCAAATAGGCCGCTTTCTTCGCCAACAAGGACGACGGTTGAATTGTAAATACTGATTTGAGTTTGCGTGAGTTGCTCAATCAATTTGCGGATTTTCCCTTGACGCCCGATGATTCGTGCCCGAATACGGCGTTGTTGGTTGGAACGCTTCCCGACATAATCACGAAGGTCCACCAGTTCGAAGAAGTGGTCGTCATCAAGCAGACTGATGGCTGCCTTTGGGGCCATGCCACGACCGATGGCCTTCACGACATCGGGGAGTTTCATTGCTTTGACGGGATCATAGCTTCCTGCATCTCCCCAAACCACGTCGACATCGCCGGTTTCTGAATCAATGATGAATTCCTTGCATCCAGCGGCTTTGTGAATCGCTCTACTGGTTTCCCCTTTCGCTCCAATAATGACCCCGATGCGGTCCTTTGGTACGCGAGGAAGTTGCTGGCGCATGGGTGGGGGTGCGGCCCACCTCTTTTCAATCCCTTGTCTTTCGCTGGAGGAGGGAGAGGGCAAAGCCAACCAGGACAATGAGGAGAATTGATGGGGCAAAAGAAGGCACCAAACCGGGGTTGTCAAGCGATGCTCCCGTAATGACGAGGTAGTTGTCGTTATTTCCTTCATCGTACTCATCGATGACGTTGGCAAAGTCGATTACAAGGCGGAGGTCGAATTGACCCGACCGAGGTACGGTGTAGTCCCAAACGATGGTTTCGTTGCTGTCTGAGAGGGTTCCACTCGGTAGGTTTCTGGTTTCCATGATGGTCCAATCAACGTTTGATGAACGGTCGGCAGGCGCAGATTCCAAACGTACGATGACGCTGCCTCCGTAGTCTTGATTTGATTCAAGAACGCTGGTGATGGTGACGTTTCCGTTGGTTTCGCCCGGCCGTACAACCAACTTGTTGAGGTTGGTTTCACTTGTGTTCCAGTAGAGGTCTAAACCGGGTAGGATTTGGAAGGAACTTGAAGAGGTGGTGTAGGAATTTCCTGCTTCGTCAACCAGAATCGCCCGCAGCATCAAATGTTGACGCGATTTTGTTGCCCAACTCGACAGACCGATTTGTCCACTCAGTCCGTTAACACCCATGTTGAGCCAACGACCTGACAGGTCGGGAGTTTCACCCACGCCATTGGAATCAAATCCATACTGTATGGAAGAAGAGAGGTTGTCAATTCCAGATTGAGCGTCTTCTGCAATGAAGGAGACATTGGCCGCTCCAATTCTACTGGTGGTCAATTCATCCACGGACCATGAAAGGGGGATGGGTGCCGTTTCGTCAATTCGGACGGTGAGGCTCTGGTTCGCTCCGGTGTTGCCGACTTGATCGATGGCTCGAAGGGTCAATGCATGGACGCCTTCTGCAAAATTCAACGAGATGGTTTCGTCCGTGGTTGATGTCCAAGTTGCACCGTCGTTGGTGGTGTATTCCACCCTGGCTACACCTGAGCCCTGACCGTCGTCTGAATTGCTCATGAGTCCAGTGATATCCACGAGGCCTGATTGTTGCCAAAGAGAACCATCACCGACCGTAAGGCTGCCAATGGTGGGTCCTGTTCTGTCAATACCAATGAAAATCGTCGCCGTATCGGAGAGTCCAGAATCGTCGAGGACCGTCAACCGAGGAGACCAGATGCCTTCGCCCATGTTGCCACTGTTCCAGTCCCAACCGTAAGCGAGTGGTGAACTTGAATCACTGCTCGGTGTCCCGGGGCCGGGGACATTGGTGAGGCTTGCTTCCTTGAGGTCGTCGTCGCTCGCACCCCATCGGAAGGAGATGGCTTCCTGGGTTCCGATGTTAAACCAGGCACGCTCGTTGAGTGAAGCGCCCGTTCCGGCGTCAGGGTTCAGTACGGTGAAGGTGGTGATGACGGGCACTTGATTGGTGATATTGAACGACCCACTGGTAGCAATGACATGGTCTTCGGCATCGCTGTCCCAACCCGTTGCTTTCAGGACGTAGGAATCGTTGTCATAATCGGTCGTATCAAAAGGATACATCCACGGTGTTTCCGTGAGGTTGATCACCGTTGTCCATGTCGTGTCATCGTTTGAGATTTCAACCAAAAGAGAATCCAGTGTGCCCGTGCCACCGATGCTGAATGTCAGCGCAAAGGTTCCCTTGACATCATCGTCTTGAGAAGGGCCGTTGGAGAAGGTCACAGTCAAACTTGACGCCGATGAAACGGTGGTGGTTTGCTCGAGGTAGGTGGTTGTTTGATTTGGAGAGGAAGGCATTGGGCCGAGTGAACACAGAAGCAAAAGGACAAGCCAAACGCTCGTAGTACCTCTGCCCATGGGATTTCCACACCTGCGGTTGTCCTTCAATGCTCCCCTTCAACTCGGGCTTAGCACGGGCATTCAAAGTTGACGACAACCGTGGCGGGGCGTCAAGCCTCTGTGAGCCGTTCTTCAAGGGCGATTTGAAGAGATGGGTTCAAGTGCTTTGCATGCTCTAAGGGGTGCATGGAACGCATCACGAAGGTCGGCATCATCGTCAGTCTGCTCGTCATGAGTCTTCTTCCCTTTCCTGCGCAAGCGGGCGATAGTGGAGGTGTGCAAGCATCGGCAGTTCAACTTTCATTGACCCCAGACAACCCGCTGATGGGTGGTTCAGTCGATGTTGAAGTGACGCTTTACAACAGTCAACAAAGCGATGCCTTCAACGTAGATGTCGCCTTTTACAAAGAATCGGTAACTCCTAACAATCGCTTATTCCTCGATGTTATTACAGTGCCTGGAGAAGACTTTGTGACCGTGTCCACCACATGGTCGGGACTTACCGAAGGTGAACACAAAGTATGGTTTGAATTCAGCGCTGGTGGCGACCTCCCTGTGAATTTCTTCAAGTCTTTTTCCGTTGCTGGCTTGCCAAATTTGCGTGTGGACAGCCTTGAGGTAGAACAACCGCAACCCGTCTACGCCGGTGACCTTCTCAACCTTTCAGCATCGATTCTCAATTCCGGTTCGGTTGATGCAGACAGCAGCACGTTGTTGCTCGAAGTGCCCGGGTCTCCGGATGTTGAATTGGCAGTACCTGCCCTCACCGCAGGCTCGACCCATTGGGTCAATACGACCATTGTCGCTCCAAGCAGCGGCACGCATACTGTGACGGTGACGCCAGATATTTACAACGTGATTGTTGAAGCCTCGGAATCCAACAAAGTCAGCGAAGTCGATGTCATCGTCTCCACAAGGATGGATCTTAGTTTCAAAGATGATTTGGTCGTGACCATTGCCACAGGCGCTCTCGAAGGCCCCTGGACAATCACTGGGACACTTGTTCGAACCAACGGCACAGGTCCCGCAGACATCCCCATTCATTTGGAACTTCAAACGCCTTCTGGCGGCATGATTGCAGCTCAGCCCTTCACGGTCAGTCTCTTAGGTTCAGGCTACAGTGAAATGAGTTTCACGACCCAACTGAACGCTTCAACGCTCTCATCTCTTCCCGATGGCAGTCACGTCGTGACCGCTCGTATCAATCCCTTCAACCAAGCTGGCATTGAGCAGGAGTCAACGGCCAATGACCTTGCATCAGGGCTTCTCACCATCTCTCCAATCCCTGACGTCTATGTGGATGCGAATGCACTTCCCACCACCCCTTCAGTCGCTTCGGGTGAGGATGTTGAATGGCGCATCACCATGGAAAATACAGGCGATATCGGCGTTTCAGGTATGATACAATACACCTTTGAGGGCGTCGAAGGACAGTCTCCACCCATTTTGCTGGATGCAGGTGAGCCTTTCACTTGGACCGTCTCTCTACCGACTGCCCTCGGTGCTCACACAGCAGATTTCCAAGCACAATGGGTTGCCAGTCAAGGCAGTTGGGATGCCAACAAGCAGAATTCCTACGCCAGTGGAACCGTACTCGTCGAATCAAAGCTCAAATTGGACTGGGAGTATTCCTCCCTACAACTCTTTGACGCTCAAAACAACGTTCCGACCATGCCACTCGCTGATGCTGCGGTGTACACGCTCAGTGTCAACATGACCAGTACTGAAACAGGACAGGCCAATTACACCTGTCAGGACGGAGATAACACAGTTCTTTCATCCCTCTCAGTGAATGTAGACCAGCGCGGTGAACGCGTTTCCCTTTCCTGTACCTTTGAGGCCAAAGCCTCAATGACCACCATTCGTTTGGTCCCAGAGGATTCATCCATCAGCCCAACCTTCACACGTTCCTTCGCAACATTGGCTTCCGGTTCAGCAGATGATGACGCAGCCACCGCCTCGCAAATGGGGACGTTGACACTGTTTGGCCTGGGGGCTCTCGTCTTGATTGGTGCCCTCGTTGTTGCGGTGATTCTCACACGGGAACGAGAAGAAGAAGTCGAACGAGACATTTACGAATACTGCCCATCTTGTGACGGGGAATTGGAAGGTGCCGAAGACCGTTGTCCACACTGCATGTTCAATTTGAAGAAAGCACGAAG
>Ga0222716_10000691_pt1 | contig 29132 bp, 28 predicted proteins | sample C33_13DmetaG_FD_165044 | JGI IMG/M metagenome (GOLD analysis project Ga0222716, IMG submission 165044) | Estuarine water microbial communities from San Francisco Bay, California, United States - C33_13D | ecosystem: Environmental > Aquatic > Marine > Unclassified | place: USA: California... | reverse complement strand
TGCACTCCGAGTTGAAAAAACAGCTGATCCAAAAATATTGATCGTATCCGGAAGAGGGGAGCTGCATATTTCTATTTTAATAGAAAATATGAGGAGAGAAGGATACGCATTCTGTGTGGGGAGACCACGAGTCATCCTTAAAACTGTTGAGGGAGTGATGTGTGAGCCATTCGAACAAGTAGTCATCGACGTACCCGAAGAATACCAAGGGGCTGTAATGGAACGAGTCGGAAATCGCCGCGGTAAATTAGGCAATATGCAGCCCGATGGAACTGGGCGAGTCCGACTGGACTACTCAATACCAGCTCGAGGTCTAATTGGCTTTCGCACAGAGTTTATGACTGCGACTTCCGGAAATGGGCTAATGTTTTCTAGCTTCGAAGACTATAAAGAAGCAGAACAAGGCATTATAGGAGCACGAAACAAAGGTGTATTAATTTCTAACGGAGCGGGGAAAGCGCTGGCCTTCGCCCTTTTTAACCTCCAAGAAAGAGGACGTCTTTTCGTAAATCATGGCGATGAAGTGTTCGAGGGCATGATAGTCGGTCAACATTCTAGGGATAATGATCTAGTAGTTAATCCACTCAAAGCGAAACAACTTAACAATATACGCGCTGCCGGAAATGATGAGAATTTGATTTTAACGCCGCCTGTACTCTTCGATCTCGAGCAAGCCTTAGAATTTATTGCGGATGATGAACTAGTTGAAGTTACCCCAAAGGCGGTTAGATTACGTAAACGTGAGCTGACAGAAAATGCCCGCAAGCAAACACTGCGCGGCGCTGAAAAAGCAACTGAGGCAACTAGTATTTGACAATCATTTGCAGGAGTGACAAAAATTTTGGATCGCAGCTGAAACCGGAGCAATGCCTGTAGAGAGGGTGATAGAGTAATGGTTCGTTCTAGCAATTTCTTGCCACGCCAAATGTTCTATTAACGTCACTTTTTCTTTTACTGCCGCCACTGGCAACATCGGTTTTTCCTGATTTAGGAGACCCCGTTCTGCGGTAAGTAATAGCATAGGCGTCTTGACCTTATTTATCATCGTCGCCATGCTTGGTGCCATTAGATCTCCCCCATCTTTCAAAACTGCGTCCTTCGAGACCCGACTCTTGAATCTTCCACTTTCTGTAGACTCTAAATCATACTCTAAGAAGTGCTCAACCCCCTCACTCCAATTTGTAGGATCGCTAAAAGACGGGTGAGCACGCCAAAAATTAAAATATGCCTCTTTATCGTCAAACTCTAAGGAAAGCCTATCTAGGGCTGGTCCTAAGGTTTTAAGAAGATACGCCTCAGGCTCAACATTCATAGGCCGAGGTAATGCAATTCCACCATCTACTAGTATTAAACGCTCTAAATATTCGGGAAAATTCTCTGCGAATTTCACTCCGATGTAGGCTCCCATCGAATGGCCTACCAGCGTAACTGGCTTACCCGAAAAATAATTTATTATCTGTATAAGATCATTCTCATGCGCTTTTAATCCGTACCCTCCGTGCACAGAACTGCTTGCACCGCGACCTCTCAGATCAGGAGCGATAATGTCATAACCCTTGTCATGTAAACAATTTGCGATGTCATACCATGCCATATGGGAAGAAGAAATACCGTGCACTAATAAAATCCTTGGTCCTTCAGCTATCCATCGCGCCACCGTCAATACGCCATCACTAATTGGAACTTCTAGCAATTGTCTCTCTGACTTCATGAGTCTTCCTTATGCGGTAACTGGAAGCTATAGTATGCTTATAATTCCAGCCAAACGTAAATATATGGATAACGTCCCAAATAAACTACTCATTGTTTACCACTCCAAATCCGGTACTGTAAAAAAAATGGCCGATGCAATTATTAGTGGTGCTACGGCTGTCTCCGGAACAACAGTGGAGCTAGTTAATCCTTTAAAAGTCACTCCTGAAACAGTAAAAACTTGCCAAGCTATTATCATTGGAACTCCTGAAAATTTTGGTTACATGTCAGGTCCAATAAAATATTTTTTTGAGGAAATTTATTACGAATGCATTGAATGCACGCGCGGACTAAGTTACGCGTTATTCGTGGCAGCTGACAATGATGGGAGTGGGGCAGTCTCATCCATGAAGAAAATTATCACGGGCTTAGGATGGAACAACGTAGCAGAACCTATGATTTGTAAAAAAGGTGTTACATCACAAGAACTCGAGTCATGTCGCGAACTCGGCATGACTATTTCCGCCGGCCTCGAACTTGGTTTATATTAGCCTACAAGCACCTTAACGCGCTAGTATGTGTCTATAGACTCATTTTAAAGGCCACAGCATGTCTGCAGAAAACTTTCCCGACGTCCCTCCAATCGAGTTTGGCGAAGAGGTGGCGGACATTCGAAAGACCTTAATTGATCCAAACTTCTGGTATCCCATAGCTCGCTCAAAAGACGTCAAAATAGGAAAAACCCGAGCTGTGAGCTTTTCAGGCGAATCGATAGTTCTTGTAAGACCAACAAAAGGAAAACTCTTTGCTTTAGAAAACCGCTGTGCCCATAGACAGGTACCACTGGATATTGGGAAAGTGTCGGGTTGCACTATAAAATGCGGGTACCACGGCTGGGAATATGATGCGAACGGTGATTGCATCAGTATTCCGTATCTAGATGCGCGTAAAACTAAGCGTAATAACGTTAAACATTATCCGTCCAAAGAAGCCTACGGTCTTATTTTTATATTTCCTGGTGATATTGATAAAGCTACCGATGAAACATTTCCGAACGTGCCTTCGGCAACTAACCCTAAGTACAAAACAAGATACTTAGACCGTACTGTAGATTGTCATTATACCTTTATGCATGAGAACCTCATGGATATGAATCACCAGTTCCTTCACAGAAAACTGATGGGCGGCATAAAAACGATGTTTTTAGGAATGCGCCACGGTAGTAATTGGTTTGAAAGTGATTACACATTTACGCGCGCCAGTGGCAGTCAACCTTTAGGCGAAAAATTTATGCTCGGTGATCGGCCAAAAGCGGCGCTCGGCGAACGAGACCTGATGACAATAAGAACGGAATATCCTTATCAGACCCTGAAATTCTGGACTGCGGGCAGTGAGGAGCCCGCGCTCGATCTATGGAATATTTATGTACCAATAGACAAAGAAAATCGAAAAAATCATACCTTTGGCCTGATGATGATCCGACGGCCAAAAATTAGTTTATTACTTGACGTCTTTTGGCCTTTCATAGTTTGGTTCACTAACGGTATTTTTAAAGAGGATCGCATCATATGCGAACTAGAACAAAACGCTTTCAATAATCAAGGCAGTGATCTGAATAATGAAGTATTTCCAGCTATTAAAGGACTTAGAAAAGTCTTAATAGAAAATGGTATTGCTCCAAACACCCCAAACACGAGCTAAAAAAGCTGCATAATTTTTTTAATCCAAATCGATACTGTTACCAACTGAATAGCCATCTTCAAAAATCAGGGGGGGTAGTAACTTTCTATAAGTCTAACGTACAGAACTATTAATTGTTAACCCAATCCTTGGGCTTGAGAAAATAGTCCGACAACCTAGCCTCTTCGCTACCCGGCTTAGGAACGCGGCTATAACTCCAGCGTACAAGCGGAGGAAGTGACATTAAAATTGACTCGGTTCGCCCGCCAGACTGAAGGCCAAATAACGTACCTCGATCATAAACTAAATTAAATTCAACATAACGACCTCGACGATAAAGCTGGAACTCTCTTTCATTGTCCGAAAATTGAGTATTTCGTCTTAATTCAACGATCGGTAAATATCCCTTCAAAAATCCTGCACCGACTCCACGGACAAATTCAAAACACCTATCAAATGACCATTGGTTCAAGTCATCAAAGAATATGCCTCCAATTCCTCGTTGCTCATTTCGGTGCTTAATATAAAAATAATCATCACACCACTGTTTAAATTTTGGGTAAATATCTTCCCCGTATTTACTGCAGGCGTCTCGGGCAGCGGTATGCCAAAAGATCGCGTCTTCCTCAAAACCGTAGTAGGGCGTCAAATCAAATCCGCCACCGAACCACCAAACCGGCTCTTCCCCATCTTTGTCCGCTCGGATAAACCTTAAATTTGCGTGAGTTGTTGGGACATAGGGGTTATTCGGATGAACAACAATAGACACCCCCATCGCCCGGAAGCTCCTACCCACTAACTCCGGTCTTTTCGCTGTAGCGGCCGGAGGAAGGGCGTCCCCTTTGACAGAGGAAAAATTCACTCCAGCTTGTTCAAAGACAGAGCCTTGCGACATGATTTTTGTGCGACCAAAGCCGAACCCGGTCCGCTCCCATTTATCTTCAACAAATTTTGCTGAACCATCTCTCCCTTCAAGAGAATTACAAACACTGTCTTGGAAGCTAGTAAGCCACTGTTCTATAATCGAAATATTGGGATTTTCAGCAGCTTTAATCATAAGGTTCCATCATATTTTTGTTTCTTTTACTTACCAAACGTGGCACGACCTGTTAATGTACGCCACAATAGTCAGCTAATCAGTATATATAAAAAATGACAACTACACGTAAAGCCAGCATCGCTAGAAAAACTAACGAGACCGATATCACAGTGGAGGTCGACTTAGATGGGAGTGGTAAAGGTACGTTTGAAACAGGTGTTCCGCTGCTCGAGCACATGCTGGATCAAATAGCTCGCCATGGTCTGATTGACCTTAATGTTAAAGCGATTGGCGATCTTGAAATCGATGCGCATCACACTGTTGAAGATGTTGGTATAACACTTGGTCAAGCTATTTCAAAAGCGGTTGGCGACAAAAAATCTATCACACGATACGGTCATGCCTATGTGCCGCTGGATGAGGCATTATCTCGGGTAGTAATCGATCTGTCGGGTCGACCTGGACTCATATATGAGGTGGATTTCCCCCGGGCACGAATTGGGGACTTTGATGTTGACCTTTTTCTCGAGTTTTTCCAGGGCTTCGTAAATCACGCACAGTGTACTGTCCATATCGATAGCATTAGAGGACGTAATGCGCATCATATTATAGAAACTGTATTCAAAGCATTAGGCCGCGCATTACGGATGGCAGTCCAATACGATACTCGAATGGAAGGAACTATGCCATCCACAAAAGGCGTCCTTTAAAATTTCGACCTGGCCTAAGTATGTCTCATATTGCAGTTATTGATTATGGAAGCAGTAACCTGCGCTCCGTTAGTAAAGCTCTTGAAGCTGTCGCATTGCCTGGCCAAAAAGTCCGAGTGACAAATGATCCAAAAATCATAAGAGATTGCGACCGGGCGGTTTTCCCGGGACAAGGCGCTATAGGCGACTGTATGAATCAGCTGAAGCAGCTAGATCTAATTGAGTCCATAAAATACTGTATTGCTTCAAAACCATTTTTAGGGATCTGCTTGGGATTGCAATCGTTGATGACTTGTAGTGACGAAAACAATGGAGTCGACTGTCTAAACATTTTCTCAGGCAATGTGAAACGATTTGTCCGCTCTAATAATCGAACAAGTCTAGAGAAAATCCCGCATATGGGATGGAACCGAGTGCATTGGACAGATTCCCACTTTTTGACTCGAGGGATCCCGAGCGGCTCGTACTTTTATTTTGTGCATAGCTACTTTGTAGATACATCTAATCCAAAAATTGTTGCTAGTAGTACCAAATACATACAAGAATTTACCTCCGCCGTGACCCAAGACAATGTGTTTGCTACCCAATTCCACCCGGAAAAAAGTGCAAAAAACGGGCTAACTTTTCTCACTAATTTTGTTAAGTGGGATGTTAATAGTGCTAACCTAACCGACTGAGAAAAAATCCTATTTTTCGCGCATAATTGCCCGATAGCCTATATCAGTCCGAGAATATTTTCCCCGCCATTCTATCGTCGCCACCCTAGAATGTGCCCTAGCCTGTGCTTCGCCAACTGTTTCACCCAACCCGACTACACACAGCACCCGCCCCCCCGCGGTAACACACTCCCCGTCAACTTCCTTGGTACCAGCATGAAAAACTTTTGTATCAGTTACATGACTATCAAGCCCTTTAATAATATCGCCAGTCTCATAGGATAGCGGATAACCTTGAGCTGCCAAAACTACGCCTAAAGAGGCACGAGAGTCCCACTCAAGTGCCACATTTTTAGCACCCCCGTTTAATACGGACAAACAGGCTTCCGCTAAATCAGATTTCAGTCGCATCATAATTGGCTGAGTCTCTGGATCTCCAAAGCGACAATTAAACTCTAGGACTTTTGGGACATTATCCGAACCAATCATCACGCCTGCATACAGAAAGCCTTGGTAGGGCCGGCCATCATTTTTCATCCCTTCTAATGTAGGATAAATTATTGTTTCCATAATTTTATCCCGCATGCGTTTGTCGACGATCGGGGCAGGAGAATAGGCGCCCATACCACCAGTATTAGGACCCTCATCACCGTTGTCTCTTGCCTTATGATCTTGAGAAGAAGCGAATGGTATTGCAATTTCTCCATCGCTCATACATATAAAACTTGCTTCCTCGCCTTCTAAAAACTCCTCCACAACTATGCGCGCACCCGCCTCTCCAAAAGTATTGTCAATAAGCATGCTACGCGCCGCTCCTAACGCCTCTTGCCTCGTACGGGCTACTACCACGCCTTTACCCGCAGCGAGGCCGTCCGCCTTAACAACAATTGGAACTGGCCTTTGATTAATATACTCTATCGCCTCGTCTAGTTGCGTAAAAGTCTCATACTCTCCGGTCGGAATATCATGCCTCTTCAAAAAATCTTTAGTAAAAGATTTAGAGGCCTCAAGTTGAGCGGACTCTTTAGTAGGCCCAAAGCAGTGAAGGCCAACACTTTTAAATTCATCTACGATACCGGCAGCTAACGGCGCCTCAGGGCCAATGATAGTTAAAGTGATCTGCTCTTCCAACGCAAAAGCCACTAGAGAATCAATTCTTTCGGCCTCTATTGGTATATTTTTTACTTTGTCCTCCTCACCAGATCCGATATTTCCTGGAGCACAAAACACCTCGCTGACATTTACTGATTGGGCGCATTTCCATGCTAAGGCGTGTTCGCGACCACCGCCGCCGACTATTAAAACTTTCATCAACTATAATCGCCTAATTATCCAAAATTAAAACTGACTAGTGCCTAAAGTGCCGTTCTCCGGTAAACACCATGGCCATATCATTCTCATCAGCGGCAGCGATTACTTCATCATCGCGCATTGAGCCCCCTGGTTGTATAACCGCTACGATACCTGACTCTGCCGCCGCATCAATACCATCACGAAAAGGAAAGAATGCATCGGACGCCATAACAGAGCCTTTAACGACTAGCCCTTCATCTTCCGCTTTTATGGCCGCGATCCGAGCGCTGTAAATACGGCTCATTTGCCCAGCACCCACACCAATAGTGCGTTTATCCTTTGCATAAACAATAGCATTAGACTTCACGCATGCCACCACCCGCCACGCAAAAAGCATATCTTCGATCTCCATCGCAGTTGGACGCCTTTTTGACACAACCTTTAAATCATCCTCCATCATAAGCTGTGCTGTGTAGTCCCTTTCCTGCACTAATATGCCACCCATAACCCGTTTATATTCCATCTGTCGAAAAGGCTCCGCTTCCCAAACACCCGTCGATAACACGCGAACGTTCGGTTTACTCTGTAGTATTTTTACCGCGTCTGCTTCAATTTCAGGCGCTATAATCACCTCAACGAATTGCCGCTCAATTACCGCGCTCGCAACCGAGCCTGTCAAAATTCGATTAAACGCAATGATCCCCCCAAACGCTGACGTTGGATCAGTTTCGAACGCTAATTTATAAGCCGTCATCAAATCAGTTGCTTCTGCGACACCACACGGGTTCGCATGCTTAACGATACAACAGGCAGGGCCCTGCAGCGCACGAACCATATCTAATGCGGCATCGGTATCAGCGATGTTATTATAGGACAACTCCTTTCCTTGGACTTGTAGTGCTGATGATAGGGAGCCTTGAGGTACAACTTTTTCTTTATAAAAAGCGGCTTTCTGGTGAGGGTTTTCGCCGTAGCGCAGCGTTTGGTTTAGCGACACATCAATAGATAGTTCCTTCGGAAACAACTCTTTTGAATCGATCTTACTTTTATTAAGGTAGGTATAAATCGCTTGATCATATTTCGAGGTGTGACCAAATGCTTTGGCTGCCAACCCGTAACGCAGTGCATCACTCACGCTCCCGACTTCTTCTAATTCTATAGCTACAGAGTCATAGTCCACTGGATCACAAATTACTACTACCGCAGCATGATTCTTAGCGGCGGCACGAATCATCGTTGGCCCACCTATATCTATATTCTCAATCGCTTCATCAAAGGTGCAGTCCCGACGTTCTACCGTTGCCGAAAATGGATATAAGTTTACAGCGACTAAATCGATCGCCTCTATAGAGTGCTCTGCCATAACGCTCTCATCCAAATTCCGTCGCCCTAAGATTCCGCCGTGAATTTTAGGATGCAATGTTTTTAAACGCCCCTGCATCAACTCTGGAAATCCTGTGTACTCCGAAACGTCAACCACCTCTACCTCCCCGGCGCGCAATGCTATAGCAGTTCCGCCAGTCGAAAGAACGCCAAAACCAAGGTTTTCTAATCGCTTCGCAAATTCGACGATTCCAGTTTTATCGGACACACTTAACAGCGCCCACCTTCTTTTATTCTCAATCATTTACTTTTTAAACCATATTTATTTAACCGTGTTCTAAGAGTGCCTCGGTTTATCCCCAAAACTTTGGCAGCCAACGATAAATTGCCGTTAGTCTCACGCAGCACCACTTGCAGAAGGGGCTTTTCAACTTCTTTCAAAAATAGCGCATAAAGATCGGTCGCAATTTCGCCATTTAAGTCTTCGAAATATTGCTCCAAAGCGAGGGTTACTAGTTCTCCTAAAGGTTGAGAGCCTTCGTTAGGTTTCACGCGTTTTTTTCCACATAAAATGACTCTTCATAGTCCAGTAAAAATTTAATCTGATCCCTAGCGAGAGACAGTGTGTTGAACATTTTTTTAACCATCTGGCCATCAGGAAAGAATTCAAGATACCACCCAATATGCTTCCGTGCTATACGTACGCCTCGATTCAACCCATAGTGGCCATGAATGGCGCTTAAGTGACGAAGCATAACTTGCAGTCTTTCAAATACAGTCGGAGGTTTCCAATTTTTTCCCTCCAGTCCAGAACGAATCTCCGAAAAAATCCAAGGATTGCCCCGAGCAGCACGACCTAACATGATTCCATCAACCCCCGTCTCATCAAAAATCTTCTTGGCACTAGATAGGCCTAAAATATCTCCATTCCCTACTATACGAATATTTGACATCGTCTTAATTTGAGCCACGGTCCCGTGTTCAGCAACGCCTGAAAACCCACAAGCTCTCGTTCTACCATGGACCGCCAAACTGCTTATCCCAGCCTTCTCAGCAATACTAGCGATTGTGACACCATTTTTAAAACTGGCATCCCACCCAGTACGTATTTTTAACGTCACCGGAATATCTACGGCGGAAACAACTGCATCCAAAATTCTTCTGACCAGATTTTCATCTCTTAGAAGCGCCGACCCAGCCGCCTTACCACAGACTTTTTTTGCTGGACAGCCCATATTGATATCAACCACATCCGCGCCATTAACCTCAGCCATACTAGCGGCCAAAGCCATCGTCTGAGGCTCAGAGCCAACAAGTTGTAAAACTCGGGGTGACACCTCGTCGTGAAAGCAAAGCCTTGACTTACTTTTAACCGACCCCCACAGCTCAGTACGCGAAGCTATCATTTCAGAAGTGGCATAGTCTGCACCCAATTCCCGACATATCGTTCGAAAAGGAAGATCTGAAATCCCTGCCATCGGGGCTAACGAAATTGTTTTGTGCACGTAGTCAGAAGAAGTCATTTTAAACGAGATAACCGATTTATGATTTTGCTATAACGTTTAAATGATAACGCCAAAGACTAGCGGTATAAAGCTTAAAAAGCTAAAAACATGTGCTTTAAGTGCCGCATTTTTATTATAGACGCGTTGCTCGTAGCAGCGCCCAATCACCGTCAGTTTGTACCAACTCTATTGAAAATCGCTCGCTGTATCCACTAACCACCTGATCAACCTGAGAAGTCAATATTCCAGAAAGTAACAGTACTCCGTCAGATTTAAGTAACCTATGGAATGTAGGCTCTAATTCTAATATCGGTTTCAATAAGATGTTAGCTACTAAGATATCGGCCGCGTTTTCTACTTCGGAAGCCACCCTATCGAAAAATGCTATTTTATTTTGGACTCCATTAACCATTGCATTATCGCGGGAAACGACTATAGCGTCTGTATCCAATTCCACTCCGGTCACATATCTTGCTCCGAGTCGAATCGCAGAAATACCTAGAATTCCTGAGCCCGAACCGTAATCGATAACGTACGCATCATCTAACAAGCTTAAATTTTGACCCAGCCAGGTTAAACACAATGACGTTGTTTCATGGGAACCAGTCCCAAACGCTTGACCGGGGTCAATTATCACTATATTTGAACCATTATCAGGAGGCCTACACCAGCTTGGGCAAATGCATAAAGTTTCTGCAAAAGTCCGCGGCAACCATTCCTGTCTCCAGCTTTTTGACCAATCTGGATCAGATAACTCATCCTGTTTAAGCTGCCCGACCTGGAAGGTTTCGCTCACCTGACTCAGTGCAAAATCACTCTCCGGTTGAGTATTAAATAAAGCGATTATCCGACATGTTGACCACTTGGTAATTTCAGACGATGAAGGCTCATCAAATACATCGCAATTCCCCAGAGTTTGAGTTACCGAAACGGCGCCAGAGAATAAAAGTACTTTTTCTATCCTCAGAAATTCCTCAGTTTCAATATCAAAACTGAGTGAATGCATAAAATTATTTCTGATCCAATAAGCGCTCTAAATAATGTATATCAGTACCCCCAGCGCGAAAATCATTGTTCCCGACCAAGTCCTGATGTAGGGGTATATTAGTTTTAATCCCCTCAAAAACACATTCGGTAAGCGCGTTCTCTATTTTTGTCATCGCTTCATCCCGAGTCTTTCCATGGCAAATTAATTTTCCTAAGAGAGAATCATAATTAGCGGGGACGTGATAACCAGTATATACATGGGAATCGACGCGCACACCGAAACCTCCAGCTGCATGATAAAAATTTATTAAACCAGGGGAAGGCAAAAACGAGTAGGGGTCTTCGGCATTAATTCTGCACTCAATCGCATGCCCGGCAAAGCTAACGTCACCCTGTTCCAGATCCAATTTTTCTCCAGAAGCAATTAACAACTGTTGCTTAACTAAATCTATACCTGTAATCATTTCGGTCACAGGATGCTCAACCTGTATTCTGGTATTCATCTCAATAAAATAAAAATTTCCTTTTTCATAAAGAAACTCAAAAGTGCCGGCTCCTCTGTAATCAATTCGGCGGCAAGCCTCCGCACAAAGTTCACCAAGATTATTTCGCACATCTTCGTCTATACCAGGTGCGGGCGCCTCCTCGATAACCTTTTGATTACGTCTCTGCATAGAACAATCTCTCTCACCAAGATGGATCACGTTCCCGAAATTATCAGCTAACACTTGTATCTCTATGTGCCTAGGATATTCGAGATACTTTTCTAGATACACGCTATCATTATTAAAAGCTGCAGCGGCCTCACCGCGTGTTAACTCAATCGATTCAAGCAAAGATTTTTCCTCAAAAACTGGACGCATCCCGCGACCACCGCCGCCGCCAGATGCCTTTATCATCAAGGGATATCCTATCTCTCTTCCAAGCGCTAAATTAGCAGCAGTATCTTCCCCAAGCGCATAATCAGAGCCTGGAACACAAGGGACGCCCGCGTCTTTCATGGCAGCAATGGCGGAAAGCTTATCACCCATCACGCGCATTGTTTCGGCCTTCGGACCAATAAAAACAAAACCACTTTTCTCAACCTGTTCCGCAAAGTCCGCGTTTTCAGACAAGAACCCGTAACCAGGATGTATTGCATCTGCAGAAGCCACTTCCGCAGCGGCTATCACTGCAGGAATATTTAGATAACTTTCTCCGGGCTGGGCTGGACCTATGCAAACCGACTCGTCGGCTAACTTTACATGCTGCAAATCCCTATCCACTTCGGAATGAATCGCAACCGTTTTAACCCCTAAATCACGACATGCTCGGAGAATTCTAAGCGCTATTTCGCCGCGGTTAGCGATAACTATCTTATCAAACATTTCTATACCGCCTAAGAAATCACAAACAATGGCTGACCGAACTCTACAGGAGACGCGTTATCTACCAAAATAGCAGAAACAGTACCCCCTATTTCCGCTTCAATCGGATTCATAATCTTCATCGCCTCGATAATGCACAGAGTGTCACCGACACTGATTTGGTCACCTAACTTCACAAAAGCCGACGACTCGGGAGATGCGGCCGCATAAAACGTCCCAACCATTGGCGATGTGATCTGTTTGCCATCAACTAACGGTCTCTCTTCCTCTAAAGTTTGCTCTTCAACATGCTGACTAATTGGCTGAACGGCGGCGGGAAGAGGAATGGGCGCTTGGATTGATGGAGCCTGACCGCGACTAATCCTTACTGACTCCTCTCCTTCGTGGATCTCAATTTCAGCCATCCCAGACTCTTCCAATAATTCTATCAGTTTCTTTACTTTCCTAATATCCACTTAGACCTCGCTTTAACCTAGTTATACAAAGACTTTTACTAATTATTTTTTTTTAACGAAAGCCAATTTAGGGCGGCAATCGCTCCTAGCTCGTACCCAATTATCCCTACTCCTGATATCACACCCACTGCGACATCTGACAAATATGACTTATGTCTAAAAGTTTCTCGACTGTAGACGTTTGAAATATGTACCTCAATGAATGGCATACTCGTTCCTAAAAAGGCGTCTCGTAATGCAATACTTGTATGGGTAAATGCGCCGGGATTAATCACGACAAAATCAACCCTGTCGGTCGCAGACGCATGGATCTTGTCAACTAGCTCAGCCTCAGCATTACTCTGGTACCAAGAAACTTCGCAATTCATTTTCGAAATCTTACTAGTGAGAGTCCCCTCTAATTCATCTAATGAAAAATTTCCATATATCTCAGGTTCACGCTTACCTAGTAGGTTCAAGTTTGGTCCATTCAAAAAAAGCAACTTAGGCAAAATTTACCTCCTAGACCGTCGCAAGTCATATTTAAAACAATAATAACACAACTGAGGTCAGCAGAACATGTTTAACGATTTTATCGATAGTTCGGCCCTAATTGCCGTGTTTTAACAGTAATTTATCTATAGTTGCTTTGGCAGAGGCTTCTTCCCACTCCCCTTTATGCGAGTGCAAAACTTGTCCCTTATTGGACAGCACAACTGTATAAGGCAAAGCTCCGATATCATTGCCAAGTAGTTGCATGTACGCAATGACATCATCATCTCCGACCAAAAAAGGATAATTAACTCGATTAGATTGGCTGAAATCAAGAACAGCAGTGGCGCTATCCAAGGCGATTCCTAAAAACTGCACATCGCGAGTGTCGAGGGCCTTCTGTATTCTTACAAATCCGGGTATCTCTGTTACGCAGGGAGGGCACCATGTTGCCCAAAAATTCACTACCAGTAATCGCGGCGCCCAATCACTAATCGAACGCTCTTTGCCTCCGGTATCTGAAAAGGTCCAATCCACTGGATTTACAGGAAACGTATCACGTGGTTGACTCGCGCCACTAACTTGGACAGTTGAGGATAATTGCGCCTTATGAAATAAAAATCCCGACGTACCAGCAATAAGAACTAAACCTAAAAGGAGAAGCAAACGCAAAATTCTCACTTATTTATCTCCATATAATCAATAGCTTGTATTATTCTTCCTTTTTCCGTGTACCCAACGATTCTAGCCCGGGTATCTTCCAGACCTCGCGAAAAAAATAGCAACGCTGGTGGCCCGAATAAACCAAACTCCTCCAAAAATAACTGATTTTCTGGGGTATTTTTCGTCAAATCAATTCTCAAAAGCTCGACATTGGACAATCTTGTTAACACGTCCGGATGAGACAGAACATTCTTTTCCAACCTGATACATTCTATACACCAGTCTGCATAAAGTTCTAACATAGCGATTCTATCATCCTGAATTGCTGATAACTTCTGCTTTAAATCGTCAACATCGGATACTAATAGGTAATTTTCTGAGAATTGAAACCTACCATTTTCACTTTCAGATTGAGGGTTAGTGCCGCCCAAACCGTCTGTGTTAACTAGCCAAAGATATAATATCGCGATAGGTGAACACACTAAGACAAATATGACCCATTTATTAACCTCAGCCGAAGCTATTTTGGAAATGAGCCCAGCACGTAACATGACCCAATATAAAAACACTAAGCCAAGAATAGCCCAAAGACTAAATACGAAAACAGGCGAAACAATGCGCCCCAAAAACCAAATACCAACCCCAAAAAATACTATCCCAAACAATTCATTAATTTGACGCATCCAAGGACCAGCTTTAGGTAGAATGTAAGATGCCGAAGCTCCCAATGCGATCAAAGGCACTCCCATCCCAACACCCATAAAAAAAAGTGATGCTGCCCCCACAATCAAAGAATCCGCCTGACTAACTAAAGTAAGCGCTGCTGCTAAAGGCGGAGCAACGCAAGGCCCAACTATAAGCGCAGACAACATCCCCATTACGAACACTCCGGAATAAGTTCCGCCTTTTTGGTGGCGACTGATACTGTCGAGGCGTCGACTTAGTGCTGCGGGGATCTGAATAGAAACTACTCCGAACATCGCAGATCCAAATACAAAAAATAATCCCGCAAAGCACAATACTATCCAAGGGCTTTGAAAAAGTACCTGCAATCGATAACCTGCTAAGCTAACAAACAAGCCTAGGAGAGAGTAAGTACTTGCCATTCCTAAAACATAGGTTATAGATAGTTTTATCTGATTATTTTTTTGATTTTTTCCTGTTTGTCCCACTAGCAACCCAGACAGTATGGGCAACATCGGAAGTACGCAGGGAGTTAAAGATAATAAGACACCGAAGCTGAAAAATATAAGTAGAAGAAAAAAGCTGTTTTGTCCTTTTACTCGCTCTAAGATACTCAGTGTTTCGGAAACAGGTTCCTGGCTCAACTCTCGGAAAGCTATAGATTTAGTCTGTGGAGGATAACAGATCCCATCTTCAGCACAGCCTTGGTATGATAAAATTAGCGTCTTATCTCGAACTTCATCAATAGCCAACGGGTCGGTTCGCAATATCACATCAGAACGATAAATCTCTACTTCGCCAAACGTCGGATCATTCTTAATTTCACCAGCCGGCAAGCGCGGGTATATTTTTTTAGGATTTATATTTTCAGTTGTCAGAAAGATCTTTGACTTATATAAATAATATCCTTCGGCAATCTGGAAACTGATTTCTATCTGGTTTTTTTTGACAAAACCTGACTGCACTAAAAATGCTTCATCTGGATGCAAAAATTGTTGCTTCTGTGATTGAAGCACCGACGAAATAGAGATCGGTTCACCAAGCATCTCTGAAGTAAGTCCGAAGAGTAATATTAAGGTTGTAATTGCTTTTAACATCTTTTTTGTTGGTTCTTAGCACCACCTAGCTTTAAAAAGACAACTAATTCGATTAATTTTCGTAACAAATTATTTATCTACTGGCGCATAGTATAAACTTAACGGATGAACCCGCTACTATTAGTGCTTTTTATCTTAATAGTTATCCCTTTAGGAGAACTTTTTGTTCTTATCGAAGTGGGAAGAAGCATCGGAGCTCTTTCGACCATCGCACTGGCTATTTTTACTGCAGTACTTGGGCTCTATCTGTTAAAACAACAGGGGCGTGATGTTGCTAGTCGGATTAATGACGCCTTAAGACATCAGGTCGTGCCAACACTAGAAAGCATGGAGGCACTCATACTCCTTTTTTGCGCTATTTTACTTATCACACCAGGCTTTATTACCGACATAGTGGGGTTTCTTGCGTTAATACCAATGATAAGACAAGCTATTTGCGCATATTTTTTGCCAACGTCGAAAAACCCAACCGTCAGAAAATCTGGCACTAATGAAGACGCTAGGACTATTGAAGGGCGCTACACCATCGACGAAGACTGAAAATAGTTTCGCTAAATGTCAGTTAATTTTTTTGCTGCCTCCAGAATCGTCCTATCTTCCTTACAAAAGCAAAAACGTACCTGATGTCGCTTTGAAAGGTTCTTGTTTTTATAAAATACCGACATAGGAATAGCAGCAACCCCTATTGAAGTGGTTAACCACTCACAGAACTCCATATCATCTTTATGAGAGATGGCAGAATAATCCATTACCTGAAAAAAACTCCCCGCACTCGGCTTAAAAGAAAAACGGGATGCCGACATACTGGTGCAAAGCAAATCTCGTTTACGCTCGTAAAAAATTGGCAATTGAGTAAGATGTTCCGGTGAACTTTGCATAAAGTCAGCCAGTGCGTACTGAGCGGGCGTAAACGCGACAAATGTAACAAATTGATGGACTGCGCGTAATTGTTTTGAGAGAGCCTCAGGGGCCACTACATAGCCCATTTTCCAACCGGTCGCATGATATGTTTTACCAAAAGAAAACACAACAAAAGACCGTTTCGCCAATTCAGGGTCACGTAAAATACTAAAATGCTGCGCCCCATCAAACACAAAGTGTTCGTAAACCTCGTCAGATAAAACAAATAAATCATGTTTTAGCGCGAGCTTCCTCAGTTCTGCTATATCGTTCTCACCGAGTACCGACCCTGAGGGATTATGCGGAGAATTTATAATGATCATTCGGGTCCGCTTAGAAATTTTAAGCGACACCTCTGACCAGTCTATTGAGTAATCACTATGTGTTAGGTCAATATGAACTGGTATTCCTCCGGCCAGCTTTACCGCTGGGTCATAGCAGTCGTAAGCGGGATCGAAAATTAAAACTTCGTCGCCCGTATGAACAACCGCGTTAACAGCGCAGAAAATCGCTTCCGTCGCCCCTGGTGTAATTGTGACCTCAGTGTCTGGATTAATAGAGCAGCCATAAAAAGTCTTAACTTTATTTGCACATTGCTCCCTAAGAGCGTAGACACCCGTCATAGGGGCATATTGATTAAACCCATTGTTGATGTACCAGGTGAGTCGCTCTTTTAGCTCCTCGGGAGGATCGTAGTCTGGATATCCTTGAGACAGATTTATTGCGCTAAAGTCACTCGCCATTTTTGACATCACAGAAAAAATTGTAGTTCCCACATCGGGCAATTTACTTAATAAAGTCATTTAAAAATCTTCCTTCGCTTGACCGTCGCCGCGTGGTAAAAATACAGAGCATTCAGCTAATGTTATATCAGAAAATCAAGTTATGTCGTTGACGCAGTGTTACTCTTGAGCAAACTATGGTGCAATACGCCTCAACAACAGTCAGCTTGGCAAAAAAATGTTCGTTTTTTGTAGGTCCAAGCATTGAAGTCAAATGAGATAAGTAGGAGTTTCAGAGAATGGATTATGCGGACCGAGACGGAGTTATATGGATGGACGGCGAAATGGTGCCTTGGAGAGATGCTAATGTTCATATCCTAACCCACTCCCTTCATTATGGGGTGGGCGCTTTTGAAGGTATTAGAGCTTATGAGACAAAACACGGAACGGCAGTTTTTCAACTCAAACAACATATAAAAAGACTATTCGAAACTGCGCACATACTAGAGATGCAAATTCCTTATACCAGGGATGTCATTGAAAATGCTTGTTTAGAAGCGATTAAATTAAATAAACTTGACTCCGCTTATGTACGGCCCTTGGTCTATTATGGTTCGGAAGGTATGGGACTGCACGCCCACGAATTATCAGTTCATGTCGCAATAGCCACATGGTACTGGGGGGCCTATCTCGGCGAAGATGCATTAGAAAAAGGCATTCGGATTAAGACTTCATCTTATACAAGACACCTAGTCAATAGTGTAATGTGCCGCGCAAAAGCAACCGGGAATTACCTCAATTCAATCTTAGCTTTACAAGAAGCCGCTCGGGATGGATACGATGAAGCGCTACTGCTCGATAATGAGGGAATGGTAGCTGAGGGATCGGGCGAGAACATATTTATAGTGCGCAATGGTAAAATATTTACTCCTCAAATAGCTTCCTCCTTAGAAGGGATCACCCGTTCGACAGTTATAACTTTGGCCGAACAAGAAGGTTACGAAGTGGTGGAGAAAAGAATTACGCGCGATGAGGTCTACATCGCTGACGAAGCTTTTTTCACCGGAACAGCGGCAGAGGTAACACCAATACGCGAACTCGATAACAGAGTTATAGGTTCCGGGTCGCGAGGGCCAATCACCAAAGTGTTGCAAAATGCCTACCTTGACCTAGTAAAAGGCAATAAAAAATGTCCTTCGGACTGGCTAACTTTTGTATAGTAACAAGGTACAATGCAAGAAAAACCGCTTATTATCTGGCTGTTAACTGATAAAAAGCGTGGGCATCAAAGCCAGTCGCTGGGATTAGTAAACGCAATTAAAGAGCTTACACCATCTGAAAGCTACCTTATCGATATAATCAATGTCCGGCTTATAGACCTTATTATAAAAAGATTTCCTGCTGGGGAGGGACTTCCGTTGCCCGACCTTTTAGTAGGCGCAGGACGTAAAAGTCAATTAGGTCTTTTAGTGGCGAAACGCTGTTTTGGTGGCGCCACCGTTTGCTTAATGAAACCATCTTGGCCAACTATGTTTTTTGACCTGTGCGTAATACCACAGCATGACCTACCTGCATACTCGAAAAAAATTTTTCACACTATAGGCGTTCTGAATAATCTAAGCCCAGTTGGTGCGACACACTCGCTGAGGGGGATTATTCTTATCGGCGGACCTTCCAAACACTATAACTGGGACAATGAGAAATTTATAGCGCAAATATCAGACATTGTACGCTCGAACCAACAAATATCATGGTGCATAACTGACTCCCCTCGCACCCCCTCTGATCTAACAATAAAGCTTAAACACCACACACAACTAAGAGCGTTCTACAGACCATTTAATACCACCGAAGATAATTGGCTGCAGGGATATTTGCCGAGATGCCGACAAATATGGGTTTCGGAAGATAGCGTATCTATGATCTATGAAGCTCTTAGTACTGATGCTGAAGTTGGGCTTATTTCAGTGCCTAAACGGCGAGAGTCACGAGTCACACAAATAAGCAAAGATTTAATCGCATCGGGACTCGTCATGTCGCCAAATAATACGAATCGCCCCAAAAAAATTCAATTAAACGAAGCAAAGCGTACAGCTTCATTTATCGTCAATGACTGGATGAAAAACGATGTGTAGCCGGTCCCTAAACGTATTGCAGATTCTCCCAAACTTGAATGTCGGTGGCGTCGAGCGAGGTACCGTACAAATGACCGCTGCGCTGGTCAACAGAGGCCATAAGGCCTTTGTTATCTCCGGCACCGGCCCCCTAGTAAAAGACATAAAACTGGCTGGCGGCAAGCATCTACCGCTAAAGGTTGGACAAAAAAGTCCGTTCACATTGTTTCTTATTCCTAAGCTTGCGCGCCTGTTTATGAAATACAATATAAATATTGTTCACTCCAGATCTCGACTTCCTGCCTGGCTCACAATGGCGGCTCTGAAGCTGATGCCAAAAAACAAACGACCCGTGTGGTTTACAACTATTCACGGCCCATACAGCGTCAGTCTCTACAGCAGCATAATGAACAGAGGCGACCAAGTCATCGCTGTCTCAAACTTCATAAGAGATTATGTGCACGACCACTACTCGGTCCCAAAAAATAAAAAAATAACAGTTATACACAGAGGCGTAGAGGAAAATGAATATAAAACAACCTTTACCCCATCTAAATCATGGGCCAGTAACTGGAAGAATTTCACTAACTATCCCCCTGAAGCAAAAATCCTTACTTTGCCCGGTAGAATCACGCGCTGGAAAGGCCAACTAGAGTTCATCAAACTAGTGCATCAGGTGCGCTCACTCGGGATAGACGCATATGGACTTATCGTCGGTGGTGTCGAAAATAAATACTCAAACTATTACAAAGAGCTAATGCACTTGGTCAAAACTCTGAACGTAGAAAATAACATCAGTTTTTTAGGCACAAGAAAGGATCTAAAAGAAATCTTGTCCATTTCCGACTGTGCTTATTCGCTGACCTCTAAGCCAGAGGCCTTCGGGCGAACAACTGTAGAAGCTCTAAGCCTAGGTACGCCCGTCATCGGCTATGGCCACGGTGGGACTTCAGAAATTCTCAAGACAATGTTTCCTTGGGGTCTTGTACCTCCGCGTGATCTTGACAAAGCGGTGGTATTAACAAAGGCTCTCCTAACAAATACTAGTGACATCGCACGTATACAATCAAACCCTTATACCGTATCGGAAATGCAAAACAAAACGATAGCTCTTTACGAAAAAGTAAATAAACGTCACAAATGACCAATCAAGTGCTGATCATAAAACTAGGAGCGCTAGGAGACGTCGTAATGGCTACCGCGCTTATAAAAGGGATCATGGATAAGCATAAGCCTTCCACATGTACGCTATTAACGACTGATAAATACAGGGAAGTGTTTATAAATTGGGATAATTTATTAATAAAAACCTTCCCCAGACATGGACTCATCCACAACGCACGCACTCTCAATTGGATTCGCCAGCAGAAATTTACCCATCTCTATGATTTACAAGGGTCTAATAGAACCAGAATTATGTCTAGATTTTCAAATATTCCAGTAAGGGTAGGCAACCTGCAGCACCCAGCATACACGCATTGTCCAAAGGAACCGTGGCTAGGAAAAATTCATATCTTTAGCCGCATGATCGAAGTATGTAATAGCTCTGGTGTGGACATCCAATATAAATTGCCTTATTTCCCCCAAAATATAGCAGAGATAAAAAAGATCGAAGACTGGCTGGAGAAAACCATGTTGACGGGGAGAGACATTGTACTGCTTCACGCGGGCGTAAGTCCTAAAAGGCCAGAAAAACAGTGGCCATACTTTCCGGAGCTGGCCACATATCTGATAAAACGAAATATTGTACCAGTCTGGATCGGTGGCGAACCGGACCGCGAATTAAACTTAATGCTCTCAAGTGTCGCAGGCATAGATGCTACCGGTGAATTTTCAGCCTCAGAGTTATCACAACTTAGTAATTTTGCCAAATTCGCTGTGACTAACGACTCGGGACCCATGCACATACTTTCTTCAGGGAACATCCCCATATTCGGTATTTTTGGACCAAGTGACTGGGTAAGAAACCACGCCCTCGGCCAAGAAAAATATGTAGTTACACTCAACAAATTAAGTAACTCAGCCCCCAAAGGTACAAATTTATCTGAGCTGACACCGTCTCACGTAATTAAATTTATAGAAAAAACTCTTTGCTAAATAATTTTCTTATATAAACGCTCGTAAGTTTTAACAACCTGTTTCTGAGTATAAGTTTGCTTGAGCTTTTCCAAGGCGGCTTGAGCCTTACTCCACCGTCCCGCGGAGGATAGAGCCAGCAAAACTTGTTCGGCCAATCCGAACGCGTCGCCAGGTTCAAAGAAATACGCCATTTCGTCTGTCAGTATTTCGGTGGGTCCCTGTGTCCTACTTGCGATAATCGGCACCCCACATGCCATTGATTCTAACACTACAATTCCAAACGGCTCATCCCTTGAGGGTATAACAAATAAATCTGCGCCCTCCACAAAAGACCGTATATCTTCAACCCAGCCGCAGAATTTAACTTCTTTTTGCAATCCGTGTTGAACCACTTGATCCGACAACTTCCCGAGTTCCGTGCCGCTTCCACCTATCTCTAATCTCACGTTTGCCCGTTTTTTTAGTATCAACTGAAACGCTGTAATCAAAGTGTCAAAACCTTTTTTATACACGAAGCGCCCAACCGCCCTTATCACAATTTTTTCCTTTTTATGGCTAGGCGTTACTGATTCAACCGGTGTTAAGCGTGTGAAATTAGGTATTGTGGTGATTCGATTTTTTGACACACCGTGCTTAAACAAATATTCCGCTTGAAATTGAGTCGTCGGTACAAAATGATCTATTGATTTATAGTATTTTAAGTTGACCAAGTTATGTGTTTTTACCAAGGACGGAATTCGCAAGGCGCGTGCGGCCTTGCCTCCAAGATGAGCAGATCTGGCTAAATGTGCATGAACTATCTGTGCATCAAAATTCGCTAATGCACTCTTAATTCTATAACCTGCCAAAAAGTCCCAAACTCCGTGGCATTTTATCGGGATGACTAACAACCTTTTATTAGCTGTAAGTCTGGAGAAGAGCATACTACGCGAATCTACTATGACCGCAACATTGTGGCCAATACTCGCAAGAGTTTCCGAGATGTCAAAAAAACTCCTTTCAGCACCCCCAAAGCCACGAGCCAACATTATTTGCGCTATCCTCACTACAAAAACCCCTCTATCAGCAGTTTTGCAGCATTTGAGACACGGGAGGACTTCAATCGTCGAAGATCTTTCGACGGTTCAGTAATTGCTACAGACTGACTCCCCCAAGGAAGATAGCGCTCAGGGTCCCCAACTCCGAAAACAGTTAAAGACGGCTTTCCTAGCGCGGCCGCCACATGCCCTATCCCTGAGTCATTGCCAATAAATAATTGGCAACTTTTAATAACAGATTTTAAAGTTGATAAATTAGTTTTTCCTGTTAGATCTAAATTCGGCATATTCACCCTCTCGGAAAAAACAATCCCTTCTCCTTCGGAGCCTAACTGTATAACGCCGTCAAAGTATGTTTCTAAATCTAGAACCAACTCTTCAAATCGCGTTGCCGGCCAAATCTTTCCTGGCCAATTGGCCCCGGGGCCGATAGCTAAGAGTTTTTTTCCGGCAAAACTTTTTATGAGCCCCCTTGCTTGCTCCTGTGCGTGTCCCTCCAAGTAAAGCCGACACTTTGGCGGGGTTGAAGCTACGCCGTCCAAAGTTAAAATTCCTCCATAGTGCTCTTCTACCGAGTGCTGTGCCGCAGATGCTCTTTTTATTTTAAAGATGTTCTTATTGGCGCGTAGCATTATCGGAATTAAATTTGTCCGAAGGTCGATAATAATGTCGTAATACGTTTTTCTCAGTTCCGCAATCAACTTAATAGTTTTTATCATGCCTCCCTTTTTTTCACGATGAAAAATTTTTCCCAAGTAGGGAGCGCCCCCAAAAATGTCCGAGGACCTCTTATCCGCTACAATGTCAATGACACAGCAAGGATATGCGACATGTAAAGCCTCAAACACGGGTGTAGTCATCACCGCGTCTCCCAGATTACTGAGGGTGATAACTAATATTCGGTCCATGGACTATTATTTCCCTATGCAAAACTTTGAAAATATATCACCCAGGAGATCTTCAGTAGAATATTCCCCGCCGATTTCTTGGAGCGCACCTGTTGCTTCCCTATAGTCCTCAGCTACTAACTCGGGACTAGCGCCAAAACTAACATCTTCAATCGCATCTATAGCATTAATAGCCTTTTTCAAGGCTATAAGGTGTCTCTCCCTCGCCGAAAATTCGACATTCTCATTATTAGAAGCATCAAAATTTTCAATGATCGCGTCCTCAAGATTAGCTACACCCACCCCCGAAAGAGCCGAAATATAAATTCCTGAATTTTTTTCTAATTTGTTAGTTTCTGGCAGCTTGTCAAGTTTGTTAAATACCGTCAAGATCTTAGCGTGTGTCACTAAGTCTGACTCATAGTCGCGACCCGCTGGGACAGTCGATGTGACATCCTTTAAATAAATAACTAGGTCTGCCTTTTCGATGGCAGCGTACGTTCTTTTGATACCCTCTTTTTCTATACTAGACTCAACATCCTCTCGCAATCCTGCTGTATCTATAATTTGCACCGGAATATCCCTAAGTCGGCACTCGACATTTATTACGTCTCTTGTAGTCCCTGCTTCAGACGACACAATTGCTCGCTCGGACTGAACGAGACGATTTAGTAACATTGATTTACCCGCATTTGGTGGCCCAGCAATAACTAACTTAAAGCCCTCACTAAGTTTTGCACCTTGTGTCGCAGATGCTAAGAGGCTCTTCAATTCTTCCAGCAACTTCTTATGCAGTCCAAACATGTGGGGGATAAAATCTGGGCTGCTCACATCGTCTGAAAAATCGATCGCGGCCTCTAACTGGTATCGTATTTCTTGAGTTTGTAATATTAACTTTTCAACAACATTGCCGAAATGACCCTCTAAAGTGTTTTGGGCAGAACGGACTGCTTTAACCGATTGAGCAGCAATCAAATCCGCCACCGCCTCGGCCTGAACCAAATTTATTTTTCCAGCTCTGAAAGCTCTCTCCGTAAACTCTCCCGGCCTCGCAAGTCTAGCATCCAATTCACAACAGGCTCTAACCATCTCCCCCAAAATAATTGGGTTACCGTGCATATGCATTTCGATTACATTTTCGCCCGTGTAAGAGTTTGGCCCCTTGAAAAATACCACAAGCCCCGTGTCAATTTTATCGCCTTTAGAATCAAGGAAATCTGTATAATTCGTGATGCGGCTGTTCGACAACTCTACTCTAACAACCTTAGAGGCCACCTGCATGGCCTTAGGGCCAGACAAGCGCACTATACCGACGCCACCCCTGCCATTAGGGGTGGCCACAGCTACTATTGTGTCTGTTAACACGCCCGCTTTAGCAAGAGTTTATGCGCTCTCACTCTCTACCAATTTAGTGATGCGATATTGCTGAGCTATGGATAGTAAATTATTCACAAGCCAGTAAAGTACGAGTCCTGACGGGAAAAAGGCAAAAAACCCAGTAAAAACAAATGGCAATATCTTCATTACTTTAGCCTGCATCGGATCTAGGGGTGCCGGATTGAGCCTCTGTTGGAACCACATTGTAACTCCCATTAGGAGTGGTAATACATAGAATGGGTCAAGGCTAGACAAGTCAGTTATCCAGAAAATAAAGGGGGCTTGTCTGATCTCTACGCTTTCTAACAAAACCCAATATAAAGCTATGAAAAACGGGATTTGAACCAACATAGGCAGACAACCGCCCAAAGGGTTTATCTTCTCGTCCTTATACAGCTGCATCATAGCTTGATTTAATTGGGCCTTGTCACCCGAGTATCGATCTTTTAATGCAAGAAGCCGCGGTTGTACCTTCCTCATATTAGCCATCGAACGATAACCTGCTGCTGCCAAAGGATAAAACATCAATTTTAGTAGTATCGTAAGAATAACTATCGCCCATCCCCAGTTATCAGTCATTTTATGCACGTATGTTAATACTACAAATAGTGGCTTAGCGAGGAACCATAACATTCCGTAATCCACGCTTAAGTTTAATCCTGGTGCAGTCTCCTCTAATATGTCATGTCTTTTAGGCCCTATGTAAATCGAGCTACTAAATTCGTGTTGTTCGCCTGGGGCCAAAGTAGCCCCCGGACTGTAGTGGCCAACAGTAAAGCGGTTTTTATTATCCGTTTTAGAATAAAAATGATGGGTAACCCCCTTATTTGGAATGAGAGCAGCGACAAAATAGTGCTCCATCACTGCTACCCAACTATCTTTAGCATTGACCGATAACGGTGCGTCTTCTAAATCGCCATAGTTAAATTTTTCGTATCGCTTCTCCGGGGTAGATAATGCAGCCCCTGTAAAGAGATACAACATACCCTTGCGAGAGGACTCTCGACTGCGTTTGAGTTGGTCATATTGATGAAGTTTAATAGCTGTTTGGCTATTATTTACAATCGTATGTTTTACTTGTATCAAATAGCTCTGTCGCTTTAGAACATATTCTTTTTTTACGTTTATACCTGTGCCACTTTCCCACTGAAACGGAACGATTAATTCATCACTACGGTCCCCTAAGCTGTACTTGTCTTGCGGAATGTAATAAGAGTCATAATGAGTCGGCAATGTCGTATCACCTGCTAATCCACTTTGATATATAAACAGCCTATCAGAGTTGTTGGCTAATAATTGCACCGCTTCCGAGGGGCGGTCCTGCTCCACTGGGTATTTGAGCAATCCTACCTGATTGATCCCAGCTCCTAATGACGAGAATCTGACCGAAAATAAATCTGTTGTTACCTCGATATCGGCAGAACCGCTCGACGACTCATCCCTGTCAAAACTAGGATCAATTTCAAAAGACGGTTGAATTTGTGGCAAATCTCGTTCTCTATCCACCGACAGTGACTTAGGCGCGTTCTGTGTTTGCGTTGAGCTTGTTTGAATGGAGTCTGAAGGATAATCTTGGTGCCACTTTTGGTAAAGTAGCAAAGCTAAAAAACTGACAGCGAGTACTAAAAAAAACCTAACATTGTCCATGCCTGTTAATTACCTCTGTTTGGTTTAGTATTCGCTAGCAAAGAGAAACTCTTTATTAATTCCTGCTTGACCAGCAACCTGTTCGGCACATGCTTAGTAGCACGAAATTTGAAAAAGCAATCTACAGCTTGGAGTTGTTCTGCTTTAGTTCTGAATGTCTCTCGAACTATTCGCTTTAACGCGTTGCGAATTACAGCTTTTTTTGAGACCTTGCGACTTACAGCAATGCCCAATCGCGCTCCACCCGTATGATTAGGACAAGAATACAGGCTAAAAGTGCTAAAATTTTGCTTATCACCTTTGATAATCGTAGATTTGAAATCATCTCCTTCTGTCATTTTTCTGGAACGACCAAATCCGTTAGGAAACTTTTTCATTCTTTCAATTCTTATGCTGTAAGTTGCGCTCGCCCCTTGGCTCTCCGGGCGGCAAGGATTCGTCGTCCGCCTTTCGTCTTCATCCGAGCTCGAAACCCGTGCTTTCGCGATCTTTTAAGCGTTCCTGGCTGAAAAGTATGCTTCATTACTCTTAAATCCGTGTCTGATTTAGGATAAACGTTATTGTTTAACCTGTTAGAGGCGGCGATATTAGGATGAAACGGCCGTTGAAGTCAACTGAAATAAATAATTTGACGGACTATTCTAGCCTGTGGATAAGTTTATAAAACCCGCATATACTCAATCTAAAATATAATATTTAAAACACACTCCTACCGTACAACGCTATGCATGATCAAATTTGGCAACAATGCTTGAAACAGCTCGAAATAGAGATGGATTCCCAAGGCTTCAATACTTGGATTGTTCCTCTCCAAGCCCTTGAAAATAATGATAAGTTAAATATTTTTGCTCCTAATCAATTCGTTTTTGATTGGGTTAAAGATAAACATTTTGACCGAATCAAAGATATTGTTTTATCTTCTTCTGAAAACAATTGCGAGGTCAGTTTATTTATAGGTAGTGCGCCATTACGAAAGGTTGCGCCAGTAAACGTAACTAGTGAAGAACCCACCCAAAAGACCGCCGTTAGAAGATCCTCACAAAATTCTGGCCTTAGGGCAGAACTTAATTTCGACTCTTTTGTGGAAGGCAAATCAAACCAATTGGCTAGAGCAGCGGCTTTGCAGGTGTCTAATAACCCAGGAAAGGCATATAACCCCCTATTTATCTCCGGTGGTGTCGGTCTAGGTAAAACTCACCTAATGCATGCTGTTGGAAATCTTATTACTCAAAATGGTCGTGATTTAAAAGCTATTTATCTTCATTCAGAAAGATTTGTTGCTGATATGGTTAGAGCTTTACAACATAATAAAATTAGTGAGTTTAAGCGCTATTATCGCTCAGTCGACGCACTGTTGATAGATGATATTCAGTTTTTTTCAGGAAAAGAGCGCTCTCAGGAAGAGTTTTTCCACACTTTTAATGCGCTTTTAGAAGGTGACCAACAAATAGTTTTAACTTGTGATCGCTATCCTAGGGAGGTGGCCGGCGTTGAGGAAAGACTGAAGTCTCGTTTTGGATGGGGTCTAACTGTCGCTGTGGAGCCCCCGGAACTTGAAACTAGGGTAGCCATTTTAATGAAAAAAGCCAGTCATAACAAAGTGGATTTGCCTCATGAGGTCGCATTTTTTATAGGAAAACGCTTTCGATCAAATGTTAGAGAGCTTGAGGGAGCGCTTCATAGAGTGGTAGCAAACGCTCACTTCACTGGAAGCTCAATTACCTTGGATTTCGCAAAAGAAGCGCTTAAAGACTTGTTGGCTATGCAAGACAGATTAGTAACTATGGAAAATATACAAAAAACGGTAGCAGAGTATTATAAAATAAGGGTGTCTGATTTATTGTCTAAACGAAGAAGTAGATCTGTAGCTAGGCCCAGGCAGGTCGCAATGACTTTGTCAAAAGAATTGACGAATCATAGCCTCCCAGAAATAGGGGACGCTTTCGGCGGTCGGGATCATTCAACGGTAATACACGCAAATAAAAAAATTGCCGAACTGAGATCATCAGATTCTAAAATAGAGGAAGATTACGCTAACTTAGAGCGAATCTTAACATCATGAATAAAAACTGTGTATAAACGAGGAATAAGTTCTAACGCGTAATAAGCGACTATTTTTGTCAACAGAGTACTAACATAAAAGACACAATTTCAAACGACATAAAAAGAGGTAAGCTATTAATTTAAATAAGAAAAAATGTTATCCCCGCTTTTTCTTTATCTAATAGTAATAATAATATGAATATACAAATACCTACTAATATATTGTTGCCTGTGCTTCAGTCTAGTGCGTCGGTGCTAGATCGAAAGCATAATCAACCTATACTTTCGAATTTATTGCTGGAATTTAGTAACGGACATCTTTTGATAACGGCAACCGATTTAGAGTTAGAGTTGTCAAGTACGTTAGACATTAACAGCAGCGAGGATGGAGAATTGGCAATTCCTGCGCGTAAATTGCTAGATATCTGTCGAGCATTGCCAGCTGATTCAAAGTTAAAAATTTCTAAACAAGAAAATCAGGTTAAACTTACCTCGGGTAAAAGTAGGTTTATGTTGTCTACATTGCCCGCGAAAGAATTTCCTAAGATGAATGATGAAGATCATACTCAGAACTTAGAGATAGATAGAGTATCTTTAATCAATCTTTTTATTAACACCAATTTTGCTATGGCATCTCAGGATGTTAGGTATTATTTAAATGGATTACTCGTCGAAATTACCAATAATAGCATGAGGACTGTAGC
>Ga0222716_10000681_pt1 | contig 29262 bp, 49 predicted proteins | sample C33_13DmetaG_FD_165044 | JGI IMG/M metagenome (GOLD analysis project Ga0222716, IMG submission 165044) | Estuarine water microbial communities from San Francisco Bay, California, United States - C33_13D | ecosystem: Environmental > Aquatic > Marine > Unclassified | place: USA: California... | reverse complement strand
AGAGATGTGTGAACATTTCTGTTAAAGGTTTGAAAGAGACTAACATCTAATATATTTTCGCATGATATACACAATGAATATATGTTGATATATGAAACATTCACACAAGTAAAATCTATATATAAAATAATTAAAATCAACTACTTTTTTTTCTTGCATTGTGTGGATAAAATATTAGGTTTTTTTTAGGAGAATTATTATGAATGTTAAAGAGACTAAAGAGCTAGGTGTCATTAACGATATTGTTATGTCACACCTAAGAGAATCTGAGAGTGAATATTTAGAAAGAAAGAAAAATTTAGAATTTCAAACTGATATTGGTCTTTCTTCTGTAATGGATAGTCCATTAGTTCACTATTTAAGATTAAGATATCCAGATATCGAAAGTACAACTGCCGATCATTTACATACAATGATTGGTGAGTTTATGCACAAAGAAATCCAAAGACACTTTATTGCTGCCAAAGGTACTAATTGTTACATAGAAGAACCTGTGCAAATAAAAGTTAAAGGTGATTATGGTGATTGGTATTTATCAGGTCGTATGGATATTTTAGAAATGATAGATATGAACCAGGTAAAGATAGGTGATATTAAAGCTACAAGTGCATATCAAGTATCTACTTTGAACAAAGAAATTTATAAATTTGAACAGACAGGTGATTGGAGAGAATTAAAACATAAATACTTTTATCAACTCAATGCCTATGCAGAAGGTATGAGGCAAAAAGGAAATTGGGTTAAAGATTTATATTTAATCATCTACTGTAAACATTGGACAAACAAGTTGGCTTGGGAAGATCCAAACTTTCCTCAATATCCATTGTATGCCCGGTCAATACCTATGTTAACTTCTGAACAAATTTTAGAATACTTAACTGAGTGTGTGAATAGACATCAAATGGCACAACACCCAGATAATAAGTTTACTCCAAAATGTTCTAAAGATGATTTGTGGTTATCCGATCATAAAGAGTGGGCAGTAATGACTAAAGGAAAAAAAAGAGCATTAAAACTTTTCCATTCTAAAGAAGAAGCAGAAGAATATGCTACTGATGTTCCAGATAGTTTTTTAGAAAATAGACCAATCGGAATACCTATGAGGTGTAAAGATTATTGTCTTTATAACAAAGTATGCCCTCAGTTTAAAAAGACTAAAGAAGAATTAGGAGTAAAAGATGAATAAAAGAATATGGGATAAGTTAAATACCACAGATAAAGATTTTACTAAACCTTTTGAAAAGTTTGGTAAAAATCTTACAACAACAGATCCAATGTATCAGATAATGAAAATGACTGATTTATTTGGGCCTGTTGGACAAGGTTGGACTTATGATGTCAAATACACTTATACGGATAAGAATGTATTTGCAGAACTAAAACTAGGTTGGAGAGAAGATACCAATAAAGAATTTAATTGGTATGGCCCAATATCATCTGTAAATTCGTTATACAAATCTAACAATGTACTAGATGATGAAGCACCTAAAAAAGCAATGACAGATACTTTAACTAAAGCTATGTCTCATTTAGGTATGTCAGCAGATATATTCTTAGGATTATTTGATGGTGACAAATACGTTAAACAAAGTAAAAACAATCAATCAACATTAACAACAGAAGAAGAAAAGGAGAACGATATATGAGTGATGAAATATATTTAAATTTATTTAAAGCAAACGAAAATGAATATGGGATAGTGTATGAAAATACACTCTTAGTTCCTGAACAAGATTTTACTTTTAAAGCAGGACATCCATATAAATTATCTTTAAAAAAGAAAACCTCTGATAAAGGTAATCAATATATTAGTATTCGTGTAATTATTAATGATTGGGCAATAAAAAATAGATCAGAATTTGCCCACTTGTTAACGACCAATGAACAAAAACCTAAACAAATTATAGATGACGACATTGGTTTCGACTAAGAATAAATATAAAGATAGGGCATACATGAAGTGGGCATTAGATAAATTTCCATGTTATGTGTGCTCTATTATGGGATTTAGTGATAATTGGTCTGAACAGAGACAGTTTCATCATTTACAAGGTGAGTTTAGATTAGGTATGGGGATTAGAGACGATAGAGTAGGAGTTGTTCTTTGTTGGAGTCACCATAACGAGTTGCACACAAAAGGTGGTGAAAGAAATTTTTGGTCAGATGTAGGTGTTAATCCTAAAATTATGGCAGACGAAATGTATGAAGAATACACAGAGAGGAATAAATAATGGACTTATTCAGTTATCCAAGAACTGCTGGTTATCAAAAAACTGATACTAGTAAAGATGCAGCAAAAGACATTGAGAAAAACAAAGCTCAATCTTTAAGGAATAGAGTTAAAGAATTAGTTATTCAATTTCCTAAAGGCTTGACCAATGAAGAAATTGCTGCCTTCTTAAAAGAAGATTTAGGTAACATAAGACCTAGATCAACAGAACTTCAACAACAAGGTATTTTATACGATACCGGGGAAAGAAGAAAAAATAAAAATAATAAAAATGTTATTGTGTGGAGGGCAAAATGAACGAAGTTAATATCAAACTATCATTCGATGAAGCAGAACAAATAGCTAGAGTCATGGATCTAAGAATGGAAAATATTAGAGAGATTAGACTTAAGTATGGAGATGAACATACTAAAATCGTGATGAGAGATTTCCTAAGAGGAATTAATAGATTTATTTCTCAATACTTTATGCAGAAAACAGAAAAGTCAAAGAGAATAAATAAAGCACGAGAAGATTTTATGAAAAGAGTAAAGGAGTATTATGAAAAAGAAGCAACCAGATCTAAGTAAAGAGATTATTGAAATACACAGAACATTACGAATTATCTATGAAAGAGGTCATTTAGCTGGATTAAAAGAGGCTTTAAAGACAATGAAAGAGGTAGGAAATGAAAAGAAAACCAATATATGAATACACAGACAGAAGGATGTCTGTTGAATATGCTTTGTTTGTTAAAGAACTACAGAAAGCTAGAGACAAGGCAGCACAATTAATGGGTAATAATTATTTTGCAAATACAAAGGAGATAGTAAATGAACAAAGAATCAATAATTGAAAAAGCAATACCAATCAATACCATTGGTGAAGTTAAGTCTATCATTGACGGCCCTAGAAAAGGGAAGATATATTTATATCATCAAGGGTTCTTAGCTAATGATCTTCAAGAAAAAGATAATTTAAATTTAAGAATGATGAATAGTGGTATCAAAAGAGCATTTGAAAAGAGGGAGTGTATGTTATTTCAAAAGAAAATAAAAATGGACAAATACTTATACTTACTTGTCAGGTAATCATTGGACACCTTTATCAAAGGAATCTAAACAGATTGATCTATGTTTAAGTTGTGATAGGATGTACACAAAAGCAATGATGATGTCACTAGATACAATGAAGAAAAACTTTTTATGTATTCGTTGTTACAATAGGAGTTATGATGAGTTTAATAGAAATAAACAAAGACACAGAAGCATTACTAAATAAATTTAGAGAGTCCGGGGAAAAATTAGCAGAAGCTGATGCAGCCGAAAAATATGGTGAGAATATGATTAGTGTTGTCCGGGCTAGAATTGAAGTTCAATTTATGAATGAAGGTAAGTCTGCTTCTGAAAGTGAAAAAAGAGCAAAGGCAGATCCCCGGTTCCAAGAATATTTAAAAGAATATGAACAAGTCCGTTTAAATAAAATGAAAGCACAAGCTGAACATGAAGATAATCGTAATCGGATTATGTTTAAGATGTCCATGAACAAAGCAGTCATGGAAGAAATGAAGTTTACTCGATAATCCTTCCTCCTTAATAGTCGAGCCTCTGCGGTGAGGGTGGTACACCACTGCCCTCACAAATGCACATCAGTTATCACTTAAATACACAGTAAATTCAACACTTCGTGTGTTATATTATTTCATGCCTGTATATACAGAACAAGATTTGCAATTTATAAACGGAGAAAAATAATGTTTAACTTAACTAAAAGAGCAATGAATCACTTTTTAAATTTCTTTAACAAGGAAGATAAAGACAGAACTATTAAAGAGTTTTGCCAAGCTGAATACAAAAAAGATTGGTATGCTGCCTATATGACTTTTAAAGAAGAGGGAGTATTCCCTAAGTTTCACAGAAGAACTTTATAGATCTTCTAGTAGCCCAGCTTCAACACAAGTAAACTTTAGTGTTACATCTTTTAAATCTTGGAGATCTTGAGTTACTGCTTGATAGTATTCATTACACTCCTGATATGATTTATGTATCACTTCTGATCCCATTCTAACACAGGTTTCATCAGACATAACACCGACACAAACCCAACCGACTAAGAAGAATTTAAGCATCGATAAACTCTATCTGGGTGACACATTTCTTTAAGAACTCTTGTTCAGAACCTTCCGTTCCTTTAATGGGTTCACCTTGTTTATCTAATTCAATAGCACCAAAGATTAGTATTTTTTCTTTATTCTGATCGTACCACCAACCCACTGATTTACATGTGGGCATAGATTTCTTCATAGTTTCAGAAGCATTACCCCATTCACCAGAGGCCCTACCCGAATCAACCCAAGTTATTTCTACTAGCTGTAAGGGCTTCTTTTCGGGTTTTTTGGGCATTATCTACCCTGTCCTCTGTATTTCTTAAAGCTACGTCTTTTATCTTTATTCATCGTAGCTGTAGATATTCTACCATCACCAATCGTAGTTTTCTTCACAACATGTTCTATGTTGGTTACGTTGGTTTGTTTCTTGGCCATTATTTTTTCTTATAAGATACTTTTTTATTCTTCTTCTTTGCGTACTTCTTTGCGTCTTTCATACCCTTTTCTGTATAAGGGAATTTTTTATTATCTACTTTAGGCATTTTTCCTATCCTTTCTTGAGTTGTTTGGAAATCCACATGTTCTTGACAAGACTTACCTTCTTGCCAAACTTTTTGTCTGCCTGTTCCTTTATGGCAGCGTAACCTTTTTTGTCTTTGATAGAGGATGTTTTTCCTTTGTATTTCTTTTCCCAGACGTTCATTACCATTTCTCCTTATCTGCCCAATAGGCTGCTGACATCTTTCCTTTGGCAATATTCTTAGCATGACGTGCTTTAAAAGATTTACGTCTTGCTTTCTCAGATGCTGTTGTAGGATTCTTACCAGCACCAGATACGCCTTGTTGACCAAAGCGAATAGTTTTAACCTTATCACCTTCTTTAGCAACAACTACGTGTGATTTGGTTGGATGATTAGGTGTTCTTTTAGGTTTATTAAATCCACTAACACCTGCACGTTTAAGTCTTGGATCTGACATTATTATTTCCTTTTAACTTAGCTGCATTAATTTCTTGTTGCTCTAAGGCTTGAGCTAGTTCTCTTTCTTTACGATGATCTGCTTTTAGTTTATTAAAAGCTACTACCTCATCGACTGTAATGTTAATTAATTTTTGATTAGATTGTAATAGACGATCATAGGCATTACCTAGTTGTTCCGTTAAGAACTTAATCGTAATATCCTTTTCTTTGATATCTTCTCTGAGTTCTCTATTTTCTTTTCTAAGTTCTCTTTTATCATTTTTGATTTTATCTAACTGATCTTGAAGTTCTTTTACAGTGCTCATTAGTTACTCCTTTTCGTGTGTGCAACCTGCACAATCACAGTCTATACAAGTCATCTCACAATGGCAAGGGCATCCACATTTAATACATTTATTCATTTTGTAAGGTTATTTTTTTTCTCATAACTGCGTAATCCTGCCATACCTAATAAGGCAGTGACTAAAGGGAACAGAGTGGCCATGTCTAACTCTGGAAGAGGTGCATGTTCAATATTAAAAGCAGCAAGAATAAAAATAATAAATTGTTTTAAAACATACTCCCATGCTATGGCTAAAGCACAACTCATGCCTATAAGAGGCCTCCACGACCTCTGCATAATACCACCAATATCGGTAGCAGTAGATTGGGAATCAGCAAGATTGATGTCCATTTGTTTCTTATTAATTTCGTTTTCTAACTCTTGGAGTTTTATTTTGATTTGACCTTTTTCTTCTTCAGAAGTATGGACACTGTCGATAACTTTACCGACAGTCTCCACTAAAGATCCACCTAATAGTTTAGATAGCATTAAGCAATCCACCAATTATAGGCTATTAAACTTAATGCAATAATGATGATCCATTTTGCGTGAGTGTTTAATTTATTCCATAAACCTAGTACCCAATCCCAAGATTTTTTCATCTTTTACTCCTTTCGGTTATCCAATATCACTCATCTTTTTAGCAAGTGCTTTTGCTCTTTCTGGAGTTTGTTTTGCCCATAATGAATCGAGCATCTCTTCAGAGGCAGCAACATAGTCACACTTATTAAGATGATATTGAAACTTTTTAAATTTAGATAGACGAGGAAGTCCTAATTGGAAACACATTTCTATTACTACATAAAAGGCAACAGGTTCTATATTGTCCTCTGGGATAAATTTCCTAGCACCATCTAAAGCTATTTCAAAATCCTTTTCAAAGATCTCCATAACCTTATCATCGTCATAGGCAACACCAGGTTTTAAATCATCTGTCGGTAATACTAAATGTCCAATACCAAAGGTTCCGTTTCCTAAATGATCCTTGTAGATCATATTCACTTTACCTTCGTGGTCTATAATGGATTTTTTTACTTCTTCGTACATTTTAGATATTCTTCTATTATAACACATAGGTCTGCCCAGATAACAGGGAACCAAGAAGCGGGTATTTCTACTAGCCCTTTTTTCCCCTTTAATTCTGAGAATTTTTCAGACTCTGCATCTGTTAAAGAGAATATCAATTTATTTTTTTGTTTAATAATCCTCATAGGTAGATATTTCTATCCCAACTACCAGAATTATTTAAGATCATAGGCACTATATAGGGTATGCCATTAGTGATGACAGCACAAGATAGGATAGGCTTGGCCATATTCACTTTCATATATGCCATTGCTAAAGATTTCTTATCGACCATACAACCGACACTCATACCCCAATTTAAATGGAAGTCATTAGCGACATATTTAATTTCTGATACTGTATGGAAGTGACCTTGTACACAGGACATGGCAGCTTCTCTAACAGCTTTGGCAATATCTTTGGAAAACTGATGGGCAAAAACAATCCGACCTTTATCTGTTTCTACAATATGTCTTTCTTTCCATTGCCAATCTTTATTGACATCTAATATTTCATTGTAGTCTTTAATGAAGAACTTAGACATTCCTTTGGCCATAGCTCTACGAAGAACCATTGATCCATGATTAGATTCGAGTAAAACAACTTTAGGAAATATCTTCTCTAGTTGTTTACACAGTGAACGACCAACTAACAGTTCGTCTGCTGGACTGGGTAAATCAGGATTAATCACATGACTAACATTAATACTGTGCCAATCCATTTCGTCTCCTATATGAACCACATGATCTGGTTTATAGGATTTGTTTAATTTCTGTAGGAAGGGGAAAGTATCTGGGTGATGATAGGGGAAGTGAGTATCTGATATGACTAGTATTTTTTTGTACATATTCGCCAATATGTCAATAAGTATATACTATAAATTGTGGATAAACTAGGGGTAACGAATATTTTGCTTACGAGATTCTAAGAGATAATCTTCGATCCACATAATCTTTTCTTTAATAATAGCAATATCTGTTTGCATATTGGCTATTCTATCGGCTTTATTTTCTACAGCATCAAGGCGTTCTGAGAACATCCCCCAAGACATACCTAACCCAACTATTAAAGCAATATAGGGTAAGATGACCTTGAGTTCTATTTTCATCAATCCCCCTTAAATAATTCGTTTAATATGTATAATATATTTAAAGATGCAGATACATTAAAATTTACAGCTCCTGAACTTGATTCTGCTCTAAATTCAATATCGCTTTTCTCCGTTATTTTAAGAGGAAAACTGTAGTTCTGTAAATGATTTCCGTTACTTATTGTAATTACTTCTTTTGTATTAAATACTCCACCAAAAGGTCTCACGACTAATAAAGTTTTTAATATAGCAGGAGTGGCAGATGATGTTCCTGTTGAAATATTTGTCTGATAAATATAAGCAGTATAACCAGCAGGTACTGTCCAAAATGCTTGAAGCGATTGGTTAGTTCCATCTCCATTAATTGTAGTGTATTTATTTGCAGGAACTCCTGCTGTTACTGTTCCTGTTCCTACATAAATAATTCCTGCATTTACTCCACCACTTCCTGCGGTTAAAACTAATGCTCTATTAACTCTTAAATAACTATTAGATGTGGTAACAGGAGTTTGACCATTCATCGTTATAGTTTCTGAAACTTCATTATAACTTCCATCTAATCCAAAAATTTGAATTGTTCTAGCACCTGTTCCAGCAGAAGTATCATTTGCATCAGAACTAGATACAGTCATGGTTGTTGCACTAGGAGGATAGACATATAGACCTCCTTCAAGCCAAATTGTTTCTATACTATTTCCAACATCTGCATTTTGACCAAACTTGTAAATATTTTTATGATAGGGTATTTGATTTCTCGCAACCTGGAGTCCAAAGTCCTCTGTTGTTCCTCTTTGTGTTATTGATGTGATTGCCATTTATCCCTTCTTTCTTATTGCTGTAATAAAATCTTTTCCGTTCATGTTTTCAATGTAACCTTCTACTTCGCCACACATAATTCTATCTTGATTGTTCATGTTTCTCATCATAATTCTTTTTTTCTCTAAACAATCGGATATTCCATCAGTTAGAGTATGTTCTAATAATTCACCTGTAGAACTAAACAGACATAAAGCAATAACCAACTTCCACATTTAATGACCATTTCCATTGGCGAAGGCTATATCTCTAGTCGCATCCTTTAACTTTTCTACATCTTTTGTGAGTTTATCTACTTGTTCTTCTAAGTGATCTAACATTACTTGAGTATGTAGATTTTCTTCTAATTGAAGAGAATGTTTTTCTATCTGTTTTGCGTTCATCTCAATTAACATATAGATCTCTAAATTCTTAGGGGTTTGTTCTGCCTTTTTTAAAAGGTCAGCTTCCATTAATTGTCGATTGGTTTCTAAGATATTGAGTCGTTCAATAATACCAAAGTAGGCATAGACACCTACAGCCACAGAGGCGACAATAGTGATAAGATTCCTAATGGGCATACCAATAGTTGTCTTATCACTAATTTCCATTACTTACTCTCTAATGTTTTTTTTAATTTATCAATATAATGATTAAGTAAGACATTAAGGTTATCTACTTGTAATTGAGCAGATCCTTTTTGGTTTTGTAAAGAAGAGATAATAGAAGTTATTTGTTTTTGTTCAGATGATAGATCTTCTTCTTTATATTCTTTTCCGTCTATTGTTATCATTTTAAAATCCTTTTTTACAATTTATATAAGCACTATAAATCATTTTGTGAGGCTTGAAAAGCATTCCACGCAGATACAACTTCGTCAGTCCAAACAGCATTACATACTGCCTGTACTTCTGCATCTTCGCCTGTAATATCTTGGTCAGGGTGAACTACTTTTCTGTGTCTGCTTCTTGATAACTCAACACCATCTTCTTTGATGATTGTATCAGTAGCAATTTGCACAGCTTTGTATTCGCCTACCACTTCTATTTTAGCGATTTGATTTTCTTTTGTTATTGCCATTTTTTACTCCTTATGTAACTTGATAATTTACACAAAAATATACATCAGTTGCACCATGAGTACAATTTCCTACATTTAAAATATCTCTTGCAGAACCACTTATATTTTCAAGTGGTCTAATATAATTAGAACCTTGATTAACATCACAGTTGACATATCCAGTAAATGTCATACTACTGACACTCATAGAACCCACCCATCCAGCTAGACCTGAAGCTGTTTTTGATGTAAAAGGTAAATCTCTAATTCTAACATCACCACTAGCTCCTGTAACATTGGCATTTGTAACAGCACCCCAAATTGTAACCATATTCCCTACTTTTGTATAATATCCAGTTCCAGTTGTAGCACCTGCTGTTGGTTGTGCTGATGAAAATTGAAAACTAGGAGTCCAAGTACCTTCTTCATAATCATCTATAGTGTTAGCTGCACTATAAGTTCCAGTAGCCGTTCCTAAAGTTACACCATTAGGAATAATTGCGTGTCCTGAGCTATCAATTCGCATACGCTCTACTGCATTACCATCTCTGATAGCTGTATAATCATTGTCATAAGATTCAAAAACAATTCCTGATTGAGTTCTTAATTGAATAGCATTCCCATCAGTAGATACTTCACCATAACCTTCATCATTTTCTATTCTCATACGAACAGAACCTGTTCCTGTGTTTTTTATATGTACTCTTTGAGCAGGTGCAGTTTCGCCAATTCCTACATTACCAGAACTAGCTAAACGAATAGCTTCTGTTGCATTACCTGCAAGAAATCCCACATAGCCACTTGTAGTTGTTGTGCCAATTTCCATAGCATCAGTTGATGGGTCAAAAGACCATTTACAAGCACTGGGGTCAGAAGTATGACCTAGTCTAATATAAGAAGTATAAGCATCAGGTGTTAAAACAGCTATTGATGCCTCATTATTATTTTCCACAACAAAAGTGCCAGGAGATGGGATTGTAGAACCACTTGCACCACTACCACCTATAACTTTTAAAACATCACTAGCACCTAAATTAAAATTGACTGTATTAGAACCTGTATCAATGACTAATTCTGCAGCATCAGCACCATTTATTAATTTAATTAAATCTTCACCGCTTGTAGCAGCCGTTGCTTGAATATTTAATTTAGCGGCTGGACTTGTTGTACCAATACCCACACGATTATTTGTGCTATCTACATATAATGTGTTTGTATCAACTGTGAGATCGCCAGAGATAGTGGCTGAGGTAATAGGAGAACTTGCTCCTAAAGAAGCACCATCGATTGTTCCACCATTAATATCGGGAGTCTGTAAAGGAACAACACCATCATCAACGTCAGCAATATCTGCCATGAGTTGACGAATAGCATCATTAATATTAGCGGGGTTACATCCCTCATCTACATCAATCGTATTGATTGTTGTATTTAAACTAGGTGTATTCGAGTAGTCATTAATACCCGCCATTAATTATCCTTTCTTATTCTGTTGGTTCTGTTGCGATAGAACCCCATTCACCATTAACTAATCTTTGATGAATATCTCTACCATGAGCTTCTGAGTCAGTAGGACTAGCTGTAAAAGGAATATAAGTTCCTTCAAACTTTTTAAATTCTACTTCACAGTTAATTTTTGTATGACTAGAATCTACCCACTGAGGGTTTCTTAAATTTAATACTTGATATATATCTGCCATTATTACTCCTATGAAATTCTAAACCACAATGTAGTTTTACCTGTACCCGCACTAACACTGTTTGCACCAGTATAACCCATACATCTCCAAGTTCCTGATTGTGTTCCTGCTGTGCCAGTACCACCACCTGTTTGAGATGGGGTTAAATTTGATCCTGCCAAAGTATCACCAAAGTTATGAGAACTTGTACTTCCTGAGTTTACCATTAAGGCGTATGTACCCACATCTCCTGCACTTGCAGTCATGTCAACACCACCTGTAACGAGGATACCAGTAGTAGTAGTTTCTAATTTTTTGCTGTTATTGTGATAAAGTTCTACTGCACCATTTTGAGTGAAAGTAGCTTGTGTTTCTGAACCAGCACCATTTCTTACAGTTAATAAACTAGAGTCAATATATAATCCACCAGTTAAAACGTCTTGTATGTAAGAGTTACTTCCATCGTGATAAATCTGTAAGTCTGCACCAGCACCAAAGATAGCTTTCGCATTATCTCCAAATTCTAATCGGTCTTGTGATTTATCCCATAATACGTTGTAGTTAGCACCTGTGAAAGTAACATCTCCATCATGGATTGCACCATCATCAGTAACTGTTCCTGTAACATCAATACCAGTAGATGAGGTATTTAATTTTTCAGCACCATAATAAAAAAGTCTTACTTCTCCAATAGAACCATCTGCTTGTATATAAGTAGTCAGGCCACCACTGCCATCATCTGACTGAATAATAACGTCACTATCATCAGCATTGGTTCTTATATAAAGATGGCTAGTATTGTTAGTTATAAAAGAAGTAGTTCCATTATGAAAGATTTCTAGGTCATTACCATTACCGAATAGAATCTTGTCATTGTCTCCGAAGTTAAATGTAGTAGAAGGAATACCTGTATTGGTTGCTTCTATAATAGAAAGATAGATTGTTAGAGCCTCGTTATTAAGTGAACCACTATCCCATGTAACTGTAACAGTGGTGTCAGTAACGTAAGCTACCGCAGAGATTGTTCCATAGATTGTACCTGTTGCAGATCCAACAGCTCTTACTCTTCGACCAACATGATAGACAGAAGATACGTCTACTCCATCTACAGTAAAGGAGGTAGCACTAGCATAAGTAATAGATACTGTACCTGCACCATCTCCATATTGAAACCAATTCGCATCATTCCATTGGGAACGAATATCTGCCATTAACTGTCGGATAGCATTATTGATCCCAGAGGGAGCACATCCTTCAGCAATATTGATTGAATTGATACTAGAGTTGTTACCAGCCGTAGTATCGTATTCGTTTATTCCAGCCATTTATTTTACTTCTCTCCTTTTATTTGTTTTGACTCATTTCCCAAACAGGGATGTTTACGTTTCATGGTTGTTCGTTTTCTTCTACTAAGTAATCTGCCCTTGAACCAATTAATGCTTGTCCAAAAAGCACTTTTTCTATTTTTTCTTTTTTAGTTTGTTTACCTAGATCTTTAATCATTTGGAAACCATTATCTGAAAGTAATATTTCACTTAATAGCTTCATGTTATTTTTTTGTGTTTTATATGTAAAGTAAGCATCAATTCTATTAAAAGGTTTTGTAATCTCTAATACTTTTAATATGTTAGAAAAAGTATTTTCGCCTAACTCAACTAATCTGTTACCTCTAGCAGAAGTCGCAGATCCGGGTATTGGTTGGTATTCCATTTTTTCAAATATTTTAATAAGGTTATTCCATCCCGGTCTAATACCAGAAGGATTTATTCCTCTTGATTTAGCAGACTCTTCTAAAATAGTTATGATATTGTTTTTACTTTTAGGATCTGCAAACAATTTACCCCACAAAGAATAACCAGGGTTTTTTGATTTATAAACAGCACTATCTACCATTGATTCTAATAAATAACCTGCCATTTTAGGGAAAGCATTTTTGTCCACCTTATTTAATTCATTAGCTATTTTTGTAATATCTCCCGGTCTTACTAAATCTTTATTAAAGATTAAATTATTAATTTTTTGCAAAGTTACTTTTTTTGTAACTTCGTCTAATGTTTCTTTTAAAGGATCGATAATTTCATTAGATATTTTTTTGTAAGTTTCTCTTGCATTTTTATATGCTGGACTTGCTGCCTCTGCTATACTTATTATGTCATTTTTAATATTTGTTAATTTCTGACCAGTATTTATCATAGATTGCTTTTTAATAAAATTATCAATTTTATCTTGTGTTTCACCTAATAGTGATTGAACTTGGTCAATAGATATACTTTTACCTTTTATTTTTTTTAATATATTTTTTAATTCTGGTTTTAATGAAGCTAATGTATATGGATCTTTTATCATTTTCTCCAAAGAGGTAGCATAATCAGCAAATATATCTTTGCTCAATATTTCTTTTGTTGCATCTTTATAATTAGCACTTTCCAATCTAGTTTTTTCAGCTTTTTTAATAGAACTCTCAACAGCATCACTAACAGTTGCAATAACTGTTTTTGGTGTATCTACAGTGCCTAGTATATCTTCTAACTCCTTAACAAAATTTGGTGGTAAATCTTTTTGTCTTTTTTCTAAAAATTCAGATAGGTCTTTCCCCCATTTAGATACTAATAAATCAGAGGATAATTGTTGAAAAGGCAACCCACCAATAGCCTCACCTGTTGTTAAAGGAAATTTAGTACTTTTGCTAGTTTCTAATAAGTCTATAGCCTCTTGCATCCTTTTTTCATCTGGTAATGCCTCATCAACCATTTCTGAAATTTTACCTTTACCTGCTTTTGGTATTCCAATTAAATAAGTTAAGAACCCAGCTATATCACCATATCCTTCACTAGCTAATTGTGTTAAAACTTCATCGGCAGTTCCAGCAACTCCACTAATAGCTAAGTTGAATAATTTAGAACCACTCCCTGGTAAATATTCTCCAATAGTTTGGGCATATTGACCTTGTATTGTTTTCGGATCGTAATTATAATATTTTTCAAATTCTTTCATTATATCAGCATAAGTAGGTAATGGGTTAACAACTTTGTCTGTTTCTTTAGCTATACCTTTTTTTACTTGATAGTCTTTAACAAGATTACCTGCGATCTCTGTAATTAAACCGGGGAAACCATATATACCTGCATACCCCATCGCTGCAGCTTTAGGGATTGTTTTTCCTATATCTTTAACAGTATCGAAGAAACCTAAATCTTCATATATTTTTTTTTCTTTAGTTGGAATTTCTTTTGTAGTTGCACTTTTAATTCTAAAGATACTATCTTGATAGGTATTATTTGTACTAATAGGTTGTGTAGTGTTTTGTTTTTTACTAGTAGGCATTTCATCTTTAATAGGTATAAAGACATTCCCGGAAATATTATCTTTAGATATATTTTTAGGTTTCTCCTCTTCTTTAGTATTCTTATTTGTTTTAATTTGAAAAAGCAGTTCCATTATTTTGGCTCCAAGAAACCTGTTAGATCAACACCAAAATATGCCGATGTATCTTCAATGGCCTTATTATAAAGTAGTTGTTGATCTGCATCTGGGTTAGCTTTCTTTAAATCATTCATAATTTTAGTTGCTGTAGAGAGAATAATATCTTGAATACTACCAACAGTAGATACTGTTGGATTATAAACATCTAATTTAACGATATCAGATAAACTAGTTAATCCTTCAATCTTTTTACCATTTTCATCAACAGCATAAGGATTATTTATATCAACTCCATTATCAACAAATTGTTGTGGATTCTTAATAAAGAAATTAGTTCTCGCTAGAGATAGAGTATTGTTCAACATTAGGTTTTCTAACTTAGATTGAAATTGAGTCGGTGAATCTGATACGTTAGGATAACCTTGTTTTAATCTTTGTGCTTCAGCTTCAGACATTTGAGCACCAGTAATATCTTTAATGTATTTATTTAAACCTTCTGCTGCTTCTTGTTCAAAAGTAGAAAATGCAGTTAAAAAATTTTTTTCTGCTTCAGTTAAATCAATACCTGCTTTATCTTTTATAGAAGTCACAAGAGAATTAATCTTTCCTTGATATTGTAAGAAACTTGGATCGAATGATTGATACAACTTATACAATTTATCGTATTGTTCATTAGATTGAGTTAATCTTGTTTGTAAATCTACAACAACTGGTTTTTGTATTTCTTCAGCTTCACTTGTTGTGGGTGTAGCACTAGGATCTTCATACAACATCTCCATAGTAAAACCACCATCTGGAGTTTCTTTAATTCTAAAATTTTGTTTATACACAACTGGAACATAAGGTGCATATAGTGGGTTTCCTGCTTCATCAGTTAATCCCTCTTCTCCTTTTTTTACAAAGGTTGCTTTTGAAGGATCACTGGCTAAACCAACAGTTGTCCAATCAGTTGGTTTTTCTGCAAGTAAATCTTTAATAGATCCTAATACACTTAATTTTTCTAAACTTTGTTTTTTTAAATCTTTTTCATAGTCTTGCATACCTTCAACACCACCAGTGATTGCTCCTAAAGCTGCTTGACCAAAAGAAATAGGAGTTGTACTATATCCCATATAAGGTTGAATGCCTTTTAATGCACCTAATAATCCTTGTTGTATTTTTGATTTAGGTTGACCTAATAAACCAACACTAGATGATGGGGTACTATACTCTTGTAAAAATTTTGCAGCTTCTTGCTGCATCATAAGATCTAAAAGACTCATCCGAACAGGCCTAGTAGGCCTCCTCCTAATGCTGATGCACCCATACCAAATGGGCTAAATCCAAGTAAATCGCCTAACTGAGCACCACCTAAAGCACCCCCTAAAAGGTTAGCTCCAGCACTTCGATAAATAGGTGTTTGAGATGTTTGTGTATATCCAGGTGTCATCCCTAGAGCAGATAAATATTGATTTAGTTTTGTGTAAGGTTTTTGTTGTTCGAAATTAAATCGATTCATTGCATCTGCTAACTTAGCTTCTTCAAATGCTTCTCTTTGTTGACCAACATTTCCTAATTGTTGAATATCGTAATAGTCTGCTTGGGCTAATCCCGGAGCCATACCAAGTGCAGACATTTGTCTTTGTCTTTCTCTTTCATAAGCACCACCATAGATATCAGTAGCAATGTCTCCATATCTTTTACCAGCAGTTTCTGCCATTGCACCAGAACCATAACGACCAGCAGAAGCAAACTGAGAACCTAAAGTTCCTTGAGCAGATCCAGCAGCTTTTTCATAGGCAGCTTTTAAATAAGGATTAGATTCTGGATCAAGAAATTTACCGCTTAATATATCACCTACTTGCCCTTGTGCTTGTTTTAATAATGGGCTACCTGCTAATGCTCTTTCTTCTTGAAGTTTAAGAGCTGCTTCTGTTTGACCAGATAAAGGTACATAAGTAGCCTCTGGGAAAAACTGTGGTGCTCCTGATCTAAAGAGTTTTCTTGCTTCTTTTAAAGCCTCTTCATAATAGGGTTTTGTCATTGCAGACGGATCTTGGGTTACTGTTCCTGTCTGTAGTTGTTGTGCTGATCCTTTACTCATTCTATTTCCTTTACAAAATACACTGCTTGAGGTTTATAGTCTCTCAAGATTTTTGTCCATCCTTTCCTTCCAACAATCTCTAATCGTTGGCAATTATTCCTTTTTGCCCAATCTTCTACTCTTACTTTCATTGGGCCTACCCAGTTCTCTATATTTGAACCACCAGCTAAAACCCATCGCATTACCCTCTTTTGAGGATAGTCACATACTTCTGTGACAAAGGAGGCTTCTATACCATCGTTCCAACTAATCCATAGTTGCATACGATTTTCCTTTATATTCTTCATTATATCATAAGCACTATACGATCCTTCGAGTGCTCTTGATATTTGGGGTTCAACTTGTGACCAAATAAAGTCTAAATCTTCTGGGTCTACTTGTACGCAAACACTATCCGAATATGGCATATTTAAAAGTTCTAGTTGTTGCAGCAGAAGAATGGTTAATTATTGCTGTACCATCTCCTATTCCTGTAATATACCAGTTTTCTGAGGCTGATGCACTACTAACAGGCATTAAGAATATGATACTATCTCCACCTATTCTTGCGTCTGTTAATGTAGTTGTCGCACTACTATTCGTTAAAGTAACCTCTCCTGTAGAGTTAATTTTTCCATCTCTTAATCCATTAATAGCATTAGCTGCTTGACGAAGATGTTCGTCTTTGTCTTGCATATAAGTAGGCACACTAAGATAGTTATAACTAGGCATTATCTCTTACCTTCTGCAACTAATTCTACTTCAACTCCATAAGAGTTAGTAAAACTTCCTGTAATGTTTGTTTTAAAACGATGATATCTTCCTGTCTTTCTAACAGGAGCATCGCCTGAAGCTGTTAAGGAAACTGTACTTCCATAACTAACAGTTCCTCCTTGTTTATCTCTTGAACCTACTTGAACTGTTACAGTACCACCATCAATAATAGGGCGAATATTTCTAATAGAAGATCTTCTTCCTTCCATGTCTAATTCACCTGTTGTAAAAGAAGCAGTATTAGGAGCTTCAGTAAACACACCTAATTTTTTATTATTGTCAAAAGCAGAGAAGGTTATTCTACCTCCAGCCCAAAGAGGAGAGTCAAAAGAAACTGTTTGATTATCAATACTACTATCAATATCATCCATTTGCTCTAAAGTATATCCAGGTGTTTGTGCTTGACCTAACATTTGCAAATTAACATCTGCTGTAGTCCATCGTTGAGTTGTGTAGTTATACATAATTAATTTATCTAACACACCATCCGATTCATTAGAAGCATAAGCCCACACAATTAAATTGTTTAGTGGATCAATAGAACTACAAATTCTATCAGCATAAGCAATATTATAATCATCAAAAAAATACTTATTAATTTTGTTTGCACCAATAGGAGTTGATACCCTACCATCAAACATGTAAAAACCATCTTCTGAAAGATAATAACTTAAATGACCTAAACTACAAATACTGCCTGGTTGACTAGCACCATGAGTATTATTAACTTTAGTAAACTGGAAGATCAAAGGAGTACCGACATAGTCTCCTCGAAAGATTGCACTTTGCATAAATACAGTTAAAAATTCACCACCATTAATTCCAGTAACAGGGCCATGATCTCCTACTAAGTCTTGATAGTCAGCTTGAGTTGCTTGAGAAGGTGACCAGTCAGTTGGATCGTTTAAAGCAGACCAACGAACTCTTTGAGATTGACTAGAATTATATCCTGTAAAAACAAAATCTTTAACTACAGTTAAGAACTTTGCTTGAATAGATGTTAAATCTGAAAAGACAGTATCTGTACCAATAACAAATTTTTGTAAGTTTTGACCTAACGCAGCAGCGATAACAGTGTTACCAAAGATTGTAAATTTCCATTGGTCGAATTGAGATACAGTATATCCACCTGATTTAGAAACATCACTAAAAGTAGAATTACTTAATTGGTATAGTTTAGAACCATCACCAGCAAATATTTTTCTACTTCCATCGGTAGCCACCAAGTTAGCAAATCCTTGTGCTCTATTCGTTAGGGCATTAGAAAAGGTAGCAAGAGTATTAAAAGGTTTATACCCATCCCCATAAGAAATAACATTATTAGCCTGTAAACAACCAGGATTTCTGTAGGCTGGTAAGTCAGGTAATAATTCTCCAAATTTAATAAACGGCATTATTTAATTCCTCATAGGTTTCTGTGTTTGAACTGATTATATCACTATATGTTTCTGTTTCATCAGATGTTAGATCTGTATAAGTTTCACTAGCACTTGATGTTAATTCTGTGTAAGTCTCTGTATTAGAAGAGGTTAAGGTTGTATAAGTTTCTGCACCACTTTCTAAGACAGGGTATTCTCCTTTAATGACTCCGTTATTGGTAGCACTAAAAATAGTGTTAATAGTTTTACTAGCCATTTGAAAAATAGCACTTCCTAGAACACTAGTTGTAACAGCAGAACTAATAGAAGCTAAAGCAGAAGCAACAATACCTGCTAAAATACTAAAACTAACAACAACATTAACAGAAGAATCTGCTATTCGTTGTCTAATTACATCTAATGATGTGGTGACTGCACTACTGATACTGGATGCAGCATCTCTAATTCTTACATAAGCAATCGATACTGAAGCAGCACTTGAAATAGATAAAGTAATGTTTCTTATTCTAATAAAACTGATATTGGTAGATGCTACAACATTAACACTAGCCCTAGCTAATATAGCAATATAAGCTAAAATACTTGTTGTAAAGATACTACTAATAGAAGCAGCAGCATCTCTTACTCTTTGAGAGGTAATGGAAACAGAGGCAGCAACATTAATACTAGAACTTCCTAGTAAAACAGCAATCGCAGTACAAGTTGTACTAGCAACGGCACTAATAGTTTCGGTTATAGTTTTTATAACCGAAGGGGATGCTGTGGCAGAAGCGACAGAAGAGGCAGAAGCACTACCATCAAAAATGGTAGCAGTTTGCCAAATACTATTATCTAATGAATAAGGTAACGCATCTAAGGATGTGTACCCAAAAAGGGTGTTTATTTCTTCAAGAGTAAATGGGCCTGTTCGATCTGCCATAACATTATGCTACTGTAATTGTTAAGTTACCAGTTGCAATTTTAAATACGTCTCCTGTTTCTATTGTTTTAGAGCTTGTTAAAGCACCATGAAACAATAAATTACCAGCTGTTGACGCATCGTATATTCCGAAGTGCGTAACAGTTCCGTAGTTTGCTGTTGCTTGACTAAATTCTATATTAGCACTATTTGAAGTTGATCCACTGGAGGCAGCACTAAAAGTAGCTGTTTGTCTTGCATAAGCAGTACCAGAAGTTGATACTTCAGTACCACTATTAGCATCAGTAGGATCAGCAGTAAATAATGCGATATAAACATTAGTGGGAGCAGTTGTAGAGGCAGTACCTAAAAAATGATCTAGGACTTTATTCTCTAAATAATCACTTGCTGCTGACATAGTTTATTTCTCCTTATGGGTTTGCTGTATCGTTCTTCATCGCAAAAGCAGTCCTACCAGAGTATCTACCTTGCTCGTCATCACGATTAATTAATTGAACCGCCTCATTAAAGAGACTCATCCAAACTGTTATTCTTTCATCATTTACAATATAAGGTTGTGCTTCTAATAAAGAACCATATAAGTAAACTTGAGGGTAACTTGCTAATAAATAATTAGAAGTATTTGATGTTGATAATGCGGGTATCTTCGCATAATAAGAAATCTTTAAGGTATAAGCAGAATCAGGAATAGGAGATAATTGAAACTCATCACCTGTAATGGTGTATTGAGAAGGAGTACCGCTTGATTCTTGTATATTCTCTAATTCAATCTGATTTGCATTAACATAGTTTAAAACTTTATTAGGATTACTATCAATAAAGATTTGTGTTGCTTCTAAAAAATCATTAGGTAAATCAACAAACGCATCACCAGAAGTTAGAGTAGTCGATACACGTTTTTGCATTGGTCTAATACGAAGAATACGATTTAACTTTGCTTCTGTTAACGTAATAAAATCTGGAATAACAGATGTTAAATCTGATCTATTCAGATAGTTTGCAATGCTTGTTTTTAAATCAGCGAATGTTGATAGTGCCATTAGATTCTCTTATCTGTTACCTTTAAATATTTATTGTCTGGATCATTTAAGAATCTAGCAAATGCCACTCTGTCTTGGACTTTACCAGTCTTAGAAATAATCCCTTGTTTTTGCATATTATAAAATACTGTTAAAGGAATACTAGCTACATATTTGAAGTCTCTATGTTTATTGATATCTTCTTTCTGTAATTCCTTATTACGTTCTATAATAGGTTTTGCATCAATTTTATCCTCGATGTAATATTTATCGGCAGCTTCATCAATATAGAAGTTGGTTTCAATTACATCACCAGGATTTGATAGTTTTAATTTTTTAGCCATTGATTGCTTTGTTAATCATATCTTGGATAGGATCTTTTTGGTTTCCTTTAGTCATCATCATCTTGTTAGCACCAGGTGTATTTCTTTTGCTAACTTTAGCTTTACCGCCAGAATGAGGGCCATCTTGCATTACAGCAGATTTCTTAGAACCTTTTTTGTAAGATGCACCTTTATCAAATACTTTCATTTATTACTCCTTTTTAAATTAGTAGGGTGGGGGAAAATCCCCCTACCCTTGATTATACTATATCACTTATGAAGTTGTACAGTCAGCTACAACACCAGAAGAGTCAGCGTTTCTAGCAACAAGAGTGTACTCAGCTAAGAGTAGTCTCTTATCGTTATCACCAGAAGATGCTAATTCTTTTGTTTGGAATGGTCTTAAGAAAGCACACTCAAACATATCTGATTGGATAACAAATGCATCTCTTTCTCTTTGGAATCTGTTAGGTACAACAGATAGTTCACCAAAGTCAGATACATAGATATCAGCAGTTGCAACAATAGTTCTATCTTCTACGTTCTTGTACTTAGTAGCACTTCCAGTAAAGCCAGAGAACTTTTGTTTGTTGAATGGGCCAACCATAATCATATCTGGATCGCCACCATCTTGGTAACACTCAAGGATAACTGCTTTTAAGTTATCTTCTGAGAAAGCTACTAATAAGTCAGAGTCAGTAGCAGTATCAGATCCGTCACCAGTAGGATCAGCACCAGCTGTTGATGTTCCAGCAGAACGCACTGCGTTAGTTAACCATGAAGGTAAACCAGCAAGTGATCTTGCAGTTGAAGCATTACCAGCAGAAGCAGCTTGGTTATTAGTTAAGATAGCTTCCATGTCTCTCTTTAACTCTTTACCCATTTTTGCTAATTGGTAAGCTAGTTCGTCATTTCGACCTGCTGAGTTAACAGCACTGTTTGTTCCAGATACAACAACTGTCTTTCTTGAAATCTGACAGTAGTTTTGTACTCTAGTTGTAGCAGCTCTTGAATCATAAGTTCCTACATCATCACCCTCGATTTGAGCGTTTCCTGTTGATGCAGCAGCTAGTGAATCTTTCTGCCATTCGTGTTTTACTTGATCCGCAGTTCCTTTAGCAATGTTAGTCATAAAAGGAGTTTCTGTAGGAGAAATTGAATAAATTACATCCTCGAGATCTTCTCTTATGCCAACTCTGTTATGTGCGGACACTGTATTTGATGGTACAGCCATTTTTTAGTCCTTTCGTTAGTTGTTTATAAGAATTGCTTAAGAACATTAGCAGCATCTCTCATAGATCCTGTTTGTTTTAAGCGAGATTTTAACGACTTGGCTTCTTGACTGTCTTTGTTGATTGTTTTCTGTGTACCACTACGAACCATTTTTGGCACTGCTTTGGTTTGTTTCGCAGAGACTCTGGAGTTCATCATCTTATCATAAAGCATAGCTTTCTTGGCAATCACGAATGATCGATGATCTACCATCATGTTCAACTCTTGATCTGAGTAGCCTTCTTTTTTAAGATAACTAGTCATGTCTTTGCGTAAACCTTCACCTTTAACAGGGTCAACGTAATCGGGCTCTTTTTCAGATAGAAGTCTTTTTTGTTCAGTTAAATACTGATTATAGATTTTCATCTGTTCTTCATTCTGTTCTTTAATAGCACGTTCACGTTCAGCTTTAATCGTTTCTAGTGCTTTAGATTTATTCTCAACTTCAATCTTTTTGCGATGGTATTCATCGGGATCGTTTTCATATAACTTTGCCCAATTAATATTCGCATCAGGTTTCATTGAGTTTTCAATCTCACCTAGACGTGTCGCATAGTCTTGTCGTAATTTTGCCACCATATCAGACTCGGATTTAGCTTTAGAAACTTCCTCTTGTAAGAGTCGTCTTTCATCTGCTAGTTCCATTGTCTTTCTACGATAGTCTGCATCTCGTTGATAACCAGACATTAGTTCATCAAGGGTAACATCAATAGGTTTGCCATTAACTTTAATTTGATAAGTAGCTTCCTGTTCTTGTGCCTCTTCACTAACCTCTTCAGTTAGATCTTCGGATTGACTTTGTTCTTCAACTTCCGCAGTTTCTACTTCACTCTCGTTAGCCTCGTAAGGCTCGTCTTGTGTTGCTTCAACTGGTTCTGTTGTCTGCTGTCTGCTCTCGTCAGTGGCGTTTAACAAGTTAGCAAATGCAGATTGTGCTTGATCTACAGTATTGTAGATAGGCTTAGATTCCCTATTGGGATTATCTATCATGGTATATTACCTTTCTTTTATGATTATTATTTGAGTTGTTGTGAAGCTAGTTTTCCAGTTTCCATTTCTGAAATTAACATTGCTTCGAACTCATCTATTGCCTTGACTAGGAAAAATATTTTTTCACGACCTTCAACGTCTCTCAGGGGTGAGTTCTTCCATTCATTGTCAAGTTTATTCCTAATTGCTTTTAAGGAATCTTGTAAAAGAGGATCTTCTAATAGTTCTTTAGCTCGTTGTCCTCTTGAAACTTGTTTGTTTAAATCCAATTATCGGCCTCTTGTTGCTAATGTTGTTCCAAGCCTATTAGCAGCTTGGTCAGCTCTAGTTATCGCAGGTGTAGAATAATTCCTACCTGGAGGGCCAAATGATCCTGTTCCTCTTATAGGTATATCGCTAGTCATCTTTGATAAATATGTTTTAGCTGATTTTAATTTAGAATCCTCCATAAATTCTTTAATTCTTGATTGAGCAATGTTTAAATCTGATTGATTCATATTATCAAAAGCATTCATTAATCTTGCTGCTTCAGCCTCAGACATTTGTATTTGACCTGTTGATTTTAAAGCATTAATTAATTTCGCTACTTCAGCCTCAGACATTTGACCTGAACCTAATGTTGAATCTTGTAAGTTTGAATTTACATCTTTACCTTTAAATAAATTAGCTAAAAAATCAACTCCTTTACCTAATAAACCACCACCCATTAAAGAGTCTGTGTATCCACCAAACATACTTCCAACAGCTCCACCAATATCTCCCATCCATTCACCAATATTTTTAGGAGACATAGCAGCTATTTGTCCTGTTTCTGGATTGTATTGAACACCTCTATAACGATATTTTTGATTCATCTCTCCCATTTGTTGAGCTAGGTCAGGGCCATATTTTTTTTCTAATTCTAACATTGCCATAGAGTTAGCAGCACCAGAGTCTGGGCCAAGTCCAGGAGGTATGACTTGTTCAAAACCTTCTACTAAACCTTCTTCAGATATTTTAGGGGGAGTAAAACCACCTCTACTTCCTCTTCCTTGTTGGAACATAGCATTGGGTTGACAAACTCCATCGATTAATTGATATCCGGGAGGACAAGGATCAAAAGGTTCTTCTTTCTTTTTTTCTTCTTGTTTTTTTTCTTCCATATCACTTTTAGGAAATCTTGCACCTTCTTCTAATTTACCTTCTTTAATTTGTTCGGTGCGAATATCATAAATAGGATTATAGAATTGTCCGGGTGTTACTTCATAAGTATTCTGTTGATAGTAAGGATTATATTCTCCCACTCTATAAGAATCTATAATAGCTTGTATTCTAGGATCACTACCTATGCTCATCTCATTCCTCTCTTAATTAATGCTTCTTGTATGTCACCTTCGTTTTTAATTTTTTGTTTTTCTATATCAGCTAGAATTTTTTGTTTTTGAATAGCAATATCTGCTTCTAATCTTTGTTGTTGAATTTGGATATCAGCCATATCTTTTTGTCTCTTTAATTCTAACTCTTGTAGAGCAATACCCACTAATGGATTCTGTTCTTGTGGTTGTTCTTGTTGTGGTTGTTGAGGAGGTATGTTTGCTGGGTTATTGAAGAATAACTCAGGTGATTTATACCCGGACACTTCTACTATTTTAGAAATAGTATTGTAGATTTTACCCATATCTACAAGTGTACCCATTCCACCAGCTTGGATTAATTTTTCTTGTAATGCAAGAATCTGTGCTAGAGCAGCAGCTCTTTGTTGAGTATCAGAACTACCTAATCCTACAGTAATAGTTAAATCCATATTAGAAACCCATGAACGAGGATCAACAGGAATATATTTACCTCTTAACCGAATAATTCTTTCTGCTTCTTGGTATTTAACTACATTGGCATAGATAAGTTTAAACATATCTTTTACCCCGGTCTCTGCAAAGACACGAGCAATCATTTCAATTCTTTGAGTAGCAGCGTTCATTAACGCATTAACAGATGTTGCAGTAGTATGTGACTTCTGAATTAAATCTGGATCTGCACCCATTTGTGTTCTAGAAACACCAGTACGTTGTTCTTTAATCTGATCGACTTTCTCCATCATACTTAAACCTTGATTTAAGAAGTTAGGAGTTGGAAATGGTTGAACTGCGTTAGGTGATTTAACACGAACAATACCACCAGGTCTAGAAGTTAATAGATCATCTAAATTAACTTGTCCATCGGTTACAATAGTACGAGCATTATTTTGTAAGTACATATTGTCGAGTGTTTGTCTTAACACTGTTGTTTTGATTAACTGTAAATCTGCTGTTAAGTCAGTAAGAGATAGACCAAAGAATCTGTGTGGCATTGGGATAGGAGTAATAGTAGCAAAAGGAATATGATCTATTTCTACGTTATCTAAAATTTCATAGCCTTGCCCGGCAACTGTAATCTTTCTTAATTCAGCAACATCATCTTCATCATAATCCACACGCATATAACATTCTGTAACTTGTACTTCAGCCATTGTAGGATCAGCATTAACAGTATCATAAGGTGCTTGATCGTCATAAATTCTTCTTGTTGTTTTTTCTTCGTTATAAACTTGTTCATCAAATGCAGGTAATCCCATTACCACATCTCTGTCAAAACCTTCTCTAATCAGTTGAGATCTAGTTTTAGTGACTCGATGTGCAATGAAGTCTGCTGTTTGAATATCTTTAGCATCACGAGAGATAAGCATTTCTTCTGGTGGTACGTTTTCAATTTGAACTTTCCCAACAGTTTTTTTACGTCTTACTTCACAGTCATAATACATTTTTTGAGATGGTATATAGTTACCTGTCTCATCTATAACTTCTTCTTCTTCTAAATGTTCTGTTTGTGAAATAATTTCTACATCTTCATCAGCAAGAAGTGATTGGTATTCTATCTCTGTTAAATTTTCATAAGTTTCTTTTTTCTCTTCAATAGCTTCATTCCAAAATACTTTAATAAAACCATTCTTTTGAATAAGAGCATCTTTAAACCAGGTATGTAATGTCATAAAACCGGGATTATCTTTCATCAAAATATGATTACAATAATCGGTAGCTTGTTCAGCAGCTTCGACATCTTCAGGGCCTACAGGAACAAACTCTACAATAGATTCACCCGCAGTAAAAATTCTCATTAAAGAAGGCAACACACTTTCTACAACTTCTAAAGTATCTTGAGAAGTAACTTGAGATCTTCCTTCAACTTCATTACCATAAGGTTCCCCTAAGTAATACTCTAAAAATTTTCTTCTTTGTTCTGTAAGTTTGCCACCATAATAACCGAGAGAACTATCTATCTCTTGGCTAATCATAGCCTTTAATTTAAAATCATCCATTATACTATTCCTATTTGCTTATATTCTATTTTTTTGCTCCATTGTTTTGTTTCGTTTAAACCCACTGCCATATAACGAAAAGCATCTGCAGCATGGGATGTCCAATCGTGTTGTGGTCTATTCTTCACTTCGCCTTTATCATTCGTTGCCCATCGATATTGTCTCAAGGCATCTAATCCGTCTTTTGTTGTTTCGTAATTAAAGTAACATCTAGATAATATCATACGCACTGCATTAATTCCGTCATCCACCGACATTTTTGGTACGAGTGATGTTACCATACCAAGTGACTGAGCAATCTCTAATCGAGATTTGCCAGTACCCAGCTCCCTAACAGAAGCATCGTGAGGAAAATAATGAGTGTCATACACATATCCTTTGTCTCGTAATATCGAGGAATAGTATTCTAAACTTTCCCCAGAATCTTCAAAATAGTCAATAACATGGATCGCATGGCCCTTTTGTTGAACGAACCATATCGCTGTTTTATCAGCCATACCCAAATCCCAAAAAGTGTCAACAGGTATAGTACTATCATAGGGAACCTTTGTTACTCTTCCTTCTTCATCACATTTACCTAATCCTTGAGAGTAAATAGCTCCTATAGCATTAGATTCAAAACTACATTCATATTCTGCCTCGTATATTTCTGGAGGCATCATCTTCTTTGCTTCGAGTAATTCCGATTCTTTAATAATCTTTGTCTCAGAGGCTTTATACATTCCAGCGAACCATCCGTCTGTATGTTTTGCATGGTCGTATAAATTATAAAAAGCATTATGCCCGGTAGGAGTTCCAATCGCAATCATCCAGCCATCCCGGTCTGATAATGCAGGCCTAATCACTTCAGTCCAGATTTTAGGAGGCATTTGTGCTACTTCGTCTAAGATCACACCATCAATATATAAACCTTTAAGGGTGTTCGGTCTTTCGCAGCCTAACAACTGTATTCTTCCGCCATTAGGAAGATCAGCTCTTAATTCTGTTTCGTGATACTCCATGTTTGGCAGCACAGAAGTATAATACTTGAGATAATCCCAAGCTATTCTTTTAGCCATACTGTATGTCGGTGCTATATAATAATACCGAGGTCTAGGAAGTGTATTCTGTAAACACTTCTTGATAATTTCGTTAACTGTGAGGACTGTCTTGCCGAATCGTCTATGGCAAACTAGAACATTAAATCTTTTTAGACCAAAGTGAATCTCCTGTTGGAGTTCTCTCGGTTTGTAGGGTATGACTATTTTCTTCATTAATATTTTTTAATATATGGGCAATCACATCGACTGTCCACCCATTGCCCAACATTTTATATCGTTGGGTATTAGAAACTCCTTGTGTGTAATTATCTGGTACAGTTTGTAATCGTTCACACTCTATGGGAGTGAGTTTACGATAATACATTCTGTCTTTTCTAATTTCTAAATGTTGTTCTGTTTTGCCTTCTTCGTTATATCTACCTCTAAATGCACCACACATAATGTTTGGTATCGATGCAGAACCAGCAGCAAGAGTACCAGATGGTTTATCTAGTTTACGAATACGATCTTGTTGTGAGTTATATCCTTTACCACTAACATCCATTTGCCAATAATTTGGTCTTTCTTTAATTCTTTCTGGGTTCTTAATCGGAACTAAAGTCATTCCGTTATTCCCAGCTCCTTTATACATTGTAGAAGTCATACAAAGAAATTTTTCATCAACCTCTCTATAATGCCTTCTATTTCTTTCTGTGTCTTTGACAGGTGAATTTTGTTCATATTCGAGAATATCTTTAAGAACTAATCCTTTATCTTGAGGTTGATCTACCCCCGGAATATTAGTCCAATATAATCTCTGTCTATTCTGTGCCGATAGAAGAGAACTATTAATCATAATCGGTTCTACTCCTAAATGTTCGGTAATCACGTCTTGATAAATCTTCTTCATTCTTACATTCTCTAGTAAGAAATACTTAGGTTTACATTCTTTCAGTAAACGGACAAATTCAAAAAATAAGGCACTTCTTGGATCATCAAAATTAAGTTATTTACCAGCAAAACTAAATCCTTGACAAGGAGAACCACCCATCAATAAATCAATAGGTTCTAGATCTGCTGCCTTAACTTTGGTCACATCTCCTAAATGGATAGTGTTAGGAAAGTTCTTTTTCGTTACCTCAATGGCATATTTGTTAATTTCGGCAGCATAATAGTTATAATATTTGATACCGAGTCTATTGAGAGCTATCTGCCCACATGACATTCCATCGAATAATGATAATACGTTCATATAGGTATTATCAGTACAATTTATATTTTTTCAACTTTTATTTTGTAGATAATCTTGTATTCGCTCTATATCTCTGCCTTTGACCTGGCCACGACCTTTAGTGTCAGACATTGGTTTATATTGAGCTAGTTCTTCAAAATAGTTCGTAATTGTTTTCTTTGTCGTCTTGCTTGTTTTCTTTGATTGTTTCTTT
>Ga0222716_10000676_pt1 | contig 29422 bp, 54 predicted proteins | sample C33_13DmetaG_FD_165044 | JGI IMG/M metagenome (GOLD analysis project Ga0222716, IMG submission 165044) | Estuarine water microbial communities from San Francisco Bay, California, United States - C33_13D | ecosystem: Environmental > Aquatic > Marine > Unclassified | place: USA: California... | reverse complement strand
AAAATGACTATGGATACTCTAAATGAAATAACAAAACATTTAGAAATGGAACTTGAAATAGATGATATTATGATTGCTTTTGATAGAAACTCAGAACTATATAAACCAAATACTGGTATGTTAGAATATTTGATTGATAAATATGATATTGATGTAGAATCATCATTTATGATTGGTGATAGATGGAAAGATGTTATGGCAGGAAATAAAATGAACTTGATTACTATTTTTCTTGGAACCTATGACAAATGTCTATATACTATGCCACATTATGCAGTTGATAATGTCTTAGATGCTTGTAAACTTATTGGAGATAAATATGGTTAAATTATTTGCTGATGGTGCTGATTATGATAGTATCGTTGAGCTTTCAAAGAACGAAAAAGTAGTAGGATTTACTACAAATCCAACACTGATGCGGGAAGCAGGTGTTGAAAATTACGAAGATTTTTCAAAAAAAGTTATTAAATATCTAGCAGAAAATAGACCAAATACATCTTTAAGTCTAGAAGTGTTTGCTGATGAAAAAGAAGAAATGATTCATCAAGCAAGAAAAATTGATTCTTGGGGTAAAGAGCAAGACTATGATGTTTATGTAAAAATTCCAGTTCAAAATACAAAAGGGATTAATAACTATGATGTTATTGATACTCTTAATTTTGAAAATATAAAATTAAATGTTACAGCTGTTTTTACAACAGATCAAGTTGTAGATGTTATAGAAAGACTTGTTTCTGAAACTCCGATGATTATATCAATATTTGCTGGTAGAATAGCAGATACTGGAGTAAATCCAGAAGAAATTATTAGTGAATCTATTTTATATAGAAAATTAGTGAAACCAAGAACACCTATTGAGTTTCTTTGGGCTTCTTCAAGAGAAGCATATAATTATGTTCAAGCAGAAAAATCTGATTGTGAAATTATTACAATGTCACCAGATTTAATTAAAAAGGTAGATAAATTCGGAAAAGATTTAGATTTGTTTTCAATTGAAACAGTTCAAATGTTTTACGATGATGCAGTAAAATCAGGATACAGGATAGACTAATGGGATTTGAAGAGAACGAAATTTCACAAAATGCAAATGGTGGAACTGAAATTGCTAAAAGAATGCTTGGTGATATTATTGACCCAAAACTTCTTGAAGAGTTTCAAATTATTTGTTCCAGACAAAGAGATTTTGATTGGGAAAAAATTAGAGTTTTCTGGTGCCACGATTTGCCAGAAGATCCAGAAATAGCAAAATTCAAAGATAAAGAATTTTTAGATAGTTTTCATAAGTTTGTGTTTATTAGTGACTGGCAATATCAAAGATATCAACTAGTTCACAATCTTCCATATGATAATAAATCTATTGTGTTGGAAAGTGGCATTGAACCAGCACCAGAATCTTGTTTACAAAAAGATAATGATACTATTAGATTAGTATATACATCAACACCACAACGAGGATTAGAGATTCTTGTTCCAGTGTTTAAATATTTGACAGAACGCCATGAGAATATTCATCTTGATGTGTTTTCAAGTTTTAAAATTTATGGTTGGGACGAAATGGATAAACAGTTCGAATCATTATATGATGAGATTAGAGAACATCCAAATATGACATATCACGGATTTGTTCCAAACAATGAACTAAAAGAACACCTAAACAAATCACATATTTTTGCCTATCCTTCTACCTGGGTAGAGACAAGCTGTAGAGCAATGTTAGAAGCAATGTCTGCTGGTCTTGTTTGTGTACATCCAAATTATGGTGCATTAGCAGAAACTTCTGGTTCTTTGAATATTATGTATCAAGGAAATAGTGATAAAGGAAAACACGCAAATGTGTTTGTAAATCATTTGAATGCTGCTATTGAGTTTGTTAAAAGCAACAACCATAAAGATATGATTAACTTCAATAAAACATTTGTAGATTCTCGATACAATATTCAGAGAATTAAAGGTATGTGGGAACTTATGATGAAAAATCTTCTTGATGAATATAAAGAAAAAGAATCTAGAGGCAAACCATCAGAAGTGTTTGTATATGACTCACAATGATAGTTTCGAAAACACCTTTAAGAATTAGTTTCTTTAGTGGGGGTAGTGATACCCCTGCATTCTACAAAAGAGAAGATGGTGCTGCTCTTTCTGTAACAATAGATAAGTTTATTCACGTTATTGTGAGAAAAACACCAAATCTTCCTATTAAAACTATGTTTGATGTTGTTGATGAATCAGATAACATTGAAGAAATGAAGCATATTATTTCAAAAGAATCTCTTAAACTTTTTAATATAGATTCTGAAATAACAATAGCATCTTTATCAGATATATTTTCAAATGGTTCTGGTCTTGGTTCGTCTTCTGCCTTTACTGTAGGTCTTGTTAATAGTCTATTTAAGATAAATAATACAGATGCATTAAAAGAAACAATAGCAAAACGTGCTTGTGATATTGAGATGAATAGGTGTGGATATCCTGTAGGAAAGCAAGACCAATATGCAGCTTCTTATGGTGGGTTTAACTTACTAAGATTTTATAGTAATGGGAATGTTAGAGTTAGGAAAATATATAATGATAATATTCCAAGATTAAATGATAATTTATTGTTAGTGCACAGTGGAAGAGGTAGAGTTGGAAATGATTTTCTTCAAAAACAATCTGATGCTATGTTAAATGATGATAAATTTAATAAAGTTAGACAGAATAGAGATTTGGCATTTGAAGGAATAAAATATATTTTATCTGGAGATTTAGACTCTTTTGGTGATCTTTTACATCAATCTTGGATAAATAAGAGACAGATTGTAAATGATATAACAGAGGATTATTTGGATAATATTTACAATGTAGCAAAAGAATCTGGTGCTATTGGAGGCAAATTGTTAGGTGCTGGTGGTGGAGGATTCTTTGTATTTTATGTAAAGGAAGATAAGAGAGAGGAAGTTATTCATACTCTTAAAAATAAAACAAATTGTAAGATTTTTCCTTTTAAATTCTATGATGAAGGAACTAAAATTATGAGTTACGAATAGTTCTTGACAATTACAGAAATAAGGAATATAATATCATATGTCAGAAAATAATAACGTAATTCAATTTCCAATAGAAAAGATACAACAAAAAACAGACTATGATGAAAAAATACTTTCATCAAATATTTTAGACATAAAAGTAAATCATATTAATGAAGCTTTAATGATTATACTACCATCATTATTTAATAATATTGATATAGCAGGATTTCCTCCTTCAGAAGCAATTGAAGATAATGATGTAAAAGATATTAATCTAATAGTTGAATCATTAAGATCTTTACTTTGTAAATATTATGATGTAAAACACCCTTTTCAGGATTTAGCAGAGAAGGTTTTTGAAAAAGAAGAAGAAACTGACGAATATGCATTGACTAAAAAATTAGATTTAGAATTTGACACTGATAAAATAGGAGAGGATATAAATATCCAATAAGAATATGATTATTGTTGATACAAGTCAGGTTATGCTTTCTAACTTAATGATGCAAATTGGAAATCATACTAATGCAAAATTAGAAGAAAATATGGTAAGACATATGATTTTGAATTCTTTAAGATCTTATAATATGAAATTTAAGAGTGAATATGGAAAAATGATTTTATGCTGTGACAGTTCAAACTGTTGGAGATATAATCATTTTCCATATTATAAAAGATCTAGAAAGAAAAATAGAGAAAATTCAGAACTAGACTGGAAAACTATTTTTGAGTTCATAAACAGTATAACGGAAGAGATTAAACAATATCTTCCATATAAAGTTCTAAAATGTGAAGGTGCTGAGGCAGATGATATCATCGCAACCTTGGTAAAACAAAATAAGGAAGAAAATATTCTGATTCTTTCAGCAGATAAAGATTTTATTCAGTTACATACTGATAAAGTAAAACAATATGATCCTGTGAGAAAAAGATGGATTTCTAATAAAGATCCTAGAACATATTTACTCGAACATATTTTAAAAGGTGATTCGTCTGATGGCATTCCAAACGTGTTGTCAAGTGATGATACTTTTGTTATAGGTAAAAGACAAAAACCTATGACAAGAAAAAGATTAGATTATTATCTATCACTTGATGATAAATCTATAGAAAAAGAATTAGGTAAAAGATATCAAAGAAATAAAACACTTATAGATTTGAACTATATACCTGATAATATTGTTGAAAAAATTGATGATGAGAAAAATAAAAATCAAACCGATGATAGATCAAAAATGATGAATTATTTTATTGAAAAAAAACTTAAAAATTTAACTGAAAATATTTCTGAATTTTAATGGAGTTATAAATGCAAACCTCTACCTATGAAGTCTTGGAAAAAATTGGTAAACTAAGAAGAACAAAAGAAAAAGTGGATGCACTTAGAGCAAATGACAGTTATGTCATCAGAGTTATTCTACAAGGTGTGTTTGATGAATCAGTAAAATGGTTACTTCCAGAAGGCGATCCGCCGTATACACCTACTGAATTAGTAGACCAAGAAGGTATTCTCATAAATGAAGCAAGAAAAATACTTTACTTTGTAGAAGGATTTCACGATTTGCCTACTGCAAAAAGAGAACAAATGTTTATCGAGCTTTTAGAGCAAGTAGATCCAAAAGATGCGACTCTACTGTGTGCTGTGAAAGAAAAGAAGCTGCCATTTAGGGGCATTACTATTCAACACGTTAAAGAGGCATTTCCAGGAATGATTCAAAATGGGTAGAGTTAAAAATAGATTTAAAGATTTTGATTATGAATATGATGAATATAATGATGATATTTTATTGAAAGAAGAAAAGAAAAAAAGGAGAAAACAAAGGAAAATAAAAACTGCACTGAAGACTAAAAATATACAAGAGCTTATGTCTTATGAGGATGATTACTGATGCCAACATACAGTTTTAAAAATAATTTAACAAATGAAGAGTTTACTGATTTTATGTCTATCTCTGAGTTAGATTCGTTTTTAAAAGAAAATCCTCACATAGTTCAATTAGTCAGTGCTCCTAGTATTGTATCTAGTGTATCAGGAAAGAAACCAGATGCAGGATTTAGGGATTTATTAAAGGACATGAAGAGTAAACATTCTAGGGGGATTTCACGTTCAACCATTAACACTTTCTAGAAGAAGGTAATATATGTCATCAAGAAGAGAAAAAAGAGTACTAAGAAAAGAATTAAAGAAACCATCATTCAACATAAGGACAATAAATCCATTAACTGAAAACCAGCAAGTAGCATTTGATGCTTATGATGACGGTAAAAATCTTATGTTACACGGTATAGCTGGAACTGGTAAAAGTTTTATATCTTTGTATCTTGGACTTGATGAACTATTAAACAACAACTCTAACTATGATAAAATTATTATTAGAAGAAGTGTTGTGCCAACAAGAGACATGGGGTTCCTTCCAGGCAATACTAAAGAAAAAGCAAAGGCATATGAATCCCCCTACTATGCCATTTTCACAGAATTGTTTGGAAGGTCTGATGCATACGACTATATGAAAAATAAAAATCAAGTTGAATTTATGACAACTTCATTTATTAGAGGTGTCACATTTAATAATGCTATTATTATAGTCGATGAAATTGCAAACTGTACTTTACACGAACTTGATTCTGTAATTACTAGAATTGGTAAAAATTGTAGAATTATGTTTTGTGGTGATTTTAGACAATCAGATTTCATAAAGAAAGCTGATAGAGGTGGATTACTAGATTTTCTGCGTATTATTCAAAAAATGAAATCATTTGAATTTATTGATTTTGATGAGAATGATATTGTTAGATCTAGTCTTGTGAAAGATTATATTATACAAAAGGACAGACTTAAAATTGCAACGCAAGCTATTTAATCATAATCTTGTTACACCAATTGAACTGACAACTGAGAACATAGATAATAAAAGACACTATGTTTTACCCGATGGGGATAAGCTAAAGTCAGTCACAACAGTCTTGTCGGAGAAATCTGACAAGACTGCTTTGTTTGAATGGAAGAAAAGAGTTGGTGAAGAACAAGCACAAAAAATAACAACACAGGCATCTATTCGTGGAACAGCATTTCATAATATTGCTGAACGATATGTTTTGAATGAAGAAGATTACAAGAAAAAAGAAATGCCTGTCAACATAGATTCTTTTAATCAAATAAAACCAATGCTTGACAAATATGTTGATAATGTATATGGTACAGAGTTGGCTTTATATTCTAAAGTTTTAGGAGCAGCAGGAAGAACAGATTTAGTTGCTGAATATGATGGTGTTCCATCAATTATAGATTATAAAACTTCTCGTAAAATTAAAAAAGAAAAATGGATACAAAACTATTTTTTACAATCAACAATTTATTCTATGATGTTTGAATATCATTATAAAATAAAAATACCACAGATTGTAATATTAATGGCAGTAGACCACGAAAATCCACAGATATTTATAAAACAACGAAAACATTATGTGAATGAAGTTATTAAAACTTTTGTAGGTTGATATGTTTATTGAATCTAAATATGTAGAACTGATATCCCCACAATTGAGAAATTTTAAAAAGACAGATAAAACTGTCTACAACTTTTCTTGTCCTATTTGTGGAGATTCTAAACGAAATAAAAGAAAGGCAAGGGGTTATGTTTATGAGAAAGGTGAATATTATATATTTCACTGTCATAATTGTTCAGTCTCTATGCCATTTGCTAAGTTTTTAAAAGAGATTGATGAAACAGTGTATAAAGAATATTTGTTTGAAAAGTTTCAAAATAAAAAATATCAAACTAATGAAAACATAACCTCTTTTACTCAAAAAATGAAAGCACCAAAGTTTTTAGATTTTGAACCACTGAAAAAACTAAAAAAGGTAAGTTCATTACCAATAACACATCCAATCAAAAAGTATGTAGTGTCTAGAAAGATTCCAAACAATCAACACTTTAAACTTTTTGAATGTCCAAATTTTAAAGGATTTATAAATGAAATAATACCACACAAATTTGCTTGTATAAAAAATGATGAAACTAGATTATTAATACCATTTATATATTCAAACAAGAAAGTTCATGCTCTTCAAGGAAGAAGTATGAAAAATTCTCTGCCTAAGTATATAACCATCATTTTAGATGAAACAGTACCAAAGATTTATGGTTTAGATACAGTTAAGTTCAGTGAAAAAGTTTTTGTGTTTGAAGGTCCTATTGATAGTATGTTTATTGAAAATTCAATAGCAACTGCAGGTGGAGATATTGTATCTGTTCTAGATGGTTATTGTAAAGAAAAGTTAACAGTAGTGTATGACAATGAACCTCGCTCAATAGAAACAATAAAAAAGATTGACAAGGCAATTAAATTGGGTTACAATGTTTGTATATGGCCAGAAAGTATAAAGTACAAGGACGTGAATGATATGGTGATGTCTGGAATGTCATCAGAAGAAATAAGAAACATAATCACTAATAATACTTTTAGTGGTTTAAAAGCAAAATTAACACTAGTTAAATGGAGCAAATTATGAAAACATTTGTTTTAATAGTAGTAATTGGTGGTACAAATATTAATGGATATTTGTCTATTAAAAATTTTAAATCTTATAAAGATTGCACAAGAGTTATTAATTATGTAAAAGATAAAAAAGAAATCAAATTACTTGGTGTAAAATTAAAACCAGAATATATGAGGTGTAAAAAAGTATAATGAGTGAAGTGAAATTGATTGCATATACACAATCAAAAGAGATTGCTGGTATAACATCACAAGATATTATGGCATACTGTGCACGAGTATCAAATCCATCTAATCAAAATAATTCAGAAACAGCAGAAAAACTTTTAAATTATTGTGTTAGAAATAAACATTGGTCTGTTTTTGAGATGTGTAATGTTGTTCTTGAGATAAATACAACTCGTGATATTGCTAGACAGATTCTTCGTCATAGGTCATTTCATTTTCAAGAATTTTCTCAACGATACGCTAATCCAAATGAACTTGGGTTTGAAACAAGAGAATTTCGTCTTCAGGATACTAAAAATAGACAAAATTCTATTGAGGTTGATAAAGACAATGAAATGACTAAATCCTGGAAAATAAAACAAGACCAACTTATTCACGAAACAAAACTTGCTTATAAATGGGCAATAGAAAATGGTATTGCAAAAGAACAAGCTCGTTCTGTTTTACCAGAAGGTCTTACTATGTCTCGTATGTATATGAATGGTACTGTTCGTGATTGGATTCACTATTGTCAACTTCGTAGAGGAAATGGCACACAAAAAGAGCATAGAATTATTGCAGAAGAATGTTGGGTTATTCTTTGTGATTTATATCCATTTTTGAAAAAAATAGAAAATTGAAAGAATTATGATTAATATAGAACGCTTTAATCTTGAAGAATTTTTTGGTTGTGTAGAAACAACTAATACACCTCAAATGAAATCCAATACGTTTAAAACTATTCGTACTTGGTTGCAGGAGAAATCTTTTGCGAAATGGAGTGATGGTCAGTTGGAATATGTTGGTGACATTAAAGACGGAACTGATTTTGTGTCTACTTGTGGAGTGAGTTATGAGATGAAAGGATCTTTGGGATTGTTTAATAAGAATGGATCTACAAAAACAATTATACTTAAAAATTTTTATGGTGAAAATAAAGTTATTAAAAAGACATTTGAATACATGTTTCTTGTAGATACTGCGAATATGTCTATTGGTTTTACTGATTGGAATACTGTTGAAAATCGTGTTTATTTTACTGATAAATCTGCTTCGGCAAAAGTTAAATTTCTTCCTGGAGATTTTGAAATTCTTGCAAAGAATGTAAAACCTATTAAGAAGAATATTACAGTTTCAGAAATTTTTAATCTTTTTCAGGATATTCTCTAATGAAATCTTTAAAGACTCCTCTTCGTTATCCTGGTGGAAAATCTCGTGCTTGCAACAAGATGGATTCACACTTCCCAGATCTTCGTAGTTATAAAGAATTTCGTGAACCATTTATTGGGGGTGGAAGTGTGGCAATTTATATTACTAAGAAGTATCCTAATCTGGACATTTGGGTTAATGATCTTTACGAACCTTTGGTAAACTTCTGGCATCAACTTCAGATGTTTGGGATGGAAATAAAGGATAAACTTATTGATTTAAAAACTTCAAATAATACTCCAGATAAGGCAAGAATTCTTTTTAATAGTTCAAAGATTGCAATTAACGACTATAATAAAAATAATTTGGAAAGAGCAGTTGCTTTTTACATTGTTAATAAATGTAGTTTTAGTGGTCTTACGGAGAGTTCATCATTTTCGGAGCAGGCATCAAATTCTAACTTCAGTCTACGAGGGGTTGGAAAGTTGCCTGCGTATTCTAAATTGATTGAAAATTGGCGTATAACTAATTACTCTTACGATTATCTTATGGATGGTGATACCTCTTGTTTTTTGTATCTTGATCCTCCTTATGATATTAAAGACAATCTCTATGGGAATAAGGGAAAAATGCACAAAGGATTTGATCACGGTAAATTTGCTAGTGATTGTGACTCTTGTTTTATGGATCAAATGATTAGTTATAACTCGGATCAATTAGTCAAAGATCGTTTTACCAATTCTAAGTGGAGAACATTTGATTTTGATCTTACTTATACAATGAGATCTGTTGGTGATTATATGAGAGATCAAAAAAAACGTAAAGAATTATTGTTGATGAACTATGAAAATATATCCATTTTTAGAAACTCTGGAGATGTAAATGAAAACAGCTAAAGGTGTTTTGATAGAACGATATGAGCAATACAAAACTGATTTAGAGCAAGCAAAATTAGATATAGAAAAACAAGAGAAAAAGTTAGAGGAAGCACAAGAATCAAAAATAAGAGTAGAAAAATTACTAAAAGAATTTAAAGAAGCACTAGATAAATTAGATGTAAAAAAGTAGGAGCGGTTTATGGACCTTTATCAACAATATATTCACAAATCACGTTATGCAAGATATCTACCTGAACTAAAAAGAAGAGAACATTGGGATGAAACTGTTGATCGATTTGTGAGTTTTGTTGCTAGTAAAATCAGTAATAATGTTTTGACAACAGAAGTTAGAAATAATATTAAAAATGCTATTGTTGATATGAAAGTAATGCCCTCAATGAGAGCAATGATGACTGCAGGTCTTGCACTTGATAGAGATAACACTGCAGGATACAATTGTTCTTATCTACCAATTGATGATGCAAAAGCTTTTGATGAAGCAATGGTAATTCTTATGAATGGTACAGGTGTAGGATTTTCTGTTGAACGACAATATGTAAATAAACTACCAGAAATTCCTGATGAAATCTATGATACAGATACAACTATCACTGTACGTGATTCAAAAGAAGGTTGGGGTAAAGCACTACGTATGCTTATTGCTCTACTCTATTCTGGTGAATTACCAAAATGGGATCTTTCAAAACTTCGTTCTGCAGGAACAGTTCTAAAAACATTTGGTGGTCGTTCTTCTGGACCAGCACCACTAGATGAATTATTTCATTTTGTTGTAAATGTATTCAATGGTGCAAAAGGTAGAAAACTAACATCTATTGAATGTCACGATATTATGTGTAAAATTGGTGAAGTAGTAGTTGTTGGTGGTGTTCGTCGTTCTGCTATGATTTCACTTTCAAATCTATCTGATGACCGTATGAGAAATGCTAAATCAGGTGCTTGGTGGGAACAAAATGTTCAACGAGCACTTTCAAATAATTCTGCTGTATATACCGAGAAACCAGATGTTCATCAGTTTATGCAAGAATGGTTATCATTATATGAATCTAAATCAGGTGAACGTGGAATCTTCTCACGTGAAGCATCTAAAAATGTTTGTAAGAAAAATGGCAGACGTGACCCTGATCATGATTTTGGAACTAATCCATGTTGTTTGCCTGGAGACACACAATTAAAAACACTTGAATATGGTCTAATAACAATTAAAGAAGTTGTAGAACTTATTGCTGATAATAAAGAAGTGACAGTTCTTTCACATAATTTGAATGATGGGGTTTCTGAATTTGTTCCTGTTGAAGCAGCAAAAATGACGAGACCTGATGCAGAACTTATTGAACTTGAAATTGAAACTTTACATGGAACAAAAACACTAAAGTTGACTCCAGATCATAAAGTTTTTTCAAAAAATCGTGGTTATATTCGGGCAGATGAATTGGATGAAAATGATGAACTGATTATTTCTGTGTAAACAATATTGAAATCTTTTGAAGAAATCTTTGTTTTTATAAATACTACAAGGATTTCTTCCAAAGGAGATGGAATATGTTTACAGTAAACGACATTGAAAAATTTAATAAATGGTTTTCAACATACAAAAAACAGAAAAATTCAAGGAATAATTTTTCTATTGGAAAAACTCAAAGAGAAATGTGGTTAGAACAGAATAAATGTCCAATAGAAGAAAAAATTGTTAAATTTTATAATAATGGTATTGGATATAAGAGACTGTGTAAAGAATTGAACATAAGTTATACTTCAAGTAGAAACTTGTTCAAGAAATTCGACAATATTAATGTCAGAACAGGGACTAATGTTGTTACTGACGAATTGCGTAAAATACGATCAGAAAATGTAAAAGGGGAGAAATCTCCATTTTATGATTGGCCGAAACTAAGACCTAATTTAATGAAGACTAATGGAAAATCTATACAAGGATTTTATGAAAGAAAACATGATAAAAAAAAGGTTTGGTTAAGGTCAACATACGAATATATCTTTGCAAAATGGATTGATTGTCAGAATATTATATGGTATATTGAGGAACAGTGTTTTGAATTAAAATCAGGTGAAAGATATAGACCAGATTTTTTTCTCTATGAAAATGATGTTTTAAAATCAATAGTAGAGGTAAAATCAAGATATTTTAATAAAGACAATAGAGAGTATAAATTTCACGAATTTAAAGAACAGTTTAACATAAATTGTATGTTAGTAACAGATATAAACAGGTTTATATCTGAAGACAGTAATTATCATAAGGAATTAAAAGAATGGAAACTATTACAGGAAAACTCAAATCAAAAAGAGTAGTAACAAACGAAGATACGTATGATATTCAAACAGAAAATAATAATTTTTACGCAAATGATGTTCTTGTTCACAATTCCGAAATTATTCTACGTCCATACCAATTCTGTAATCTTACAGAAGTTATTGCTCGTGCAGATGATACAGAAAATGATTTGATTGAAAAGGTAAAACTTGCAGCGATTCTTGGAACTATTCAATCTACTTTTACTAACTTTCCATATCTAAGAAAGATTTGGAAAAAGAATACTGAGGAAGAAAGATTGCTTGGTGTTTCTATTACTGGTATCTATGATTGTCCTTTATTGAATGATTACAAAGATCCATCATTACCAGGACGATTAGAGATGTTGCGTCAAGTTGCTATTGATACTAATAAAGAATTTGCTGAAATGTTAGGTATTCCACAATCTGCTTCTGTTACATGCGTCAAACCATCAGGCACAGTCTCTCAGTTAACAGATTCTGCTTCTGGTATTCACGCAAGACACGATCCATATTATTATCGTCGTGTTCGTAATGATAATAAAGACCCATTGACACAATTTCTTATTGATGCAGGTGTTCCAAATGAACCAGATGTAACTAAACCAAATGCAACTACTGTATTTACATTTCCAAAGAAAGCACCAGAAAGTGCATTATCAAGAGGTGATATTTCTGCAATTGATCATCTAGAACTTTGGTTGATGTATCAAAGACATTGGTGTGAACATAAACCTTCTGTTACTATTTCAGTAAAAGAAAATGAATGGCCAACAGTTGGAGCTTGGGTTTGGGAACATTTTGATGAAATGTCTGGTGTATCTTTCTTACCTCATGATGGTGGAACATATCGACAAGCACCATATGAAACAGTATCAGAGGAAAAGTATAATGAATTACTAGAAACTATGCCAGAAAGCTTTGATTGGACTTCATTCGAAGAGAATCAAGATAATGTGGAAGGAGCACAGACATTAGCTTGTACAGCAGATAACTGTGAAATCTAGAACTAAATAGGGGCAGAGAAATCTGCCCCTATTTTTTAGGAGAAATGTATGTCTACCTTAGTTACTAACTTACCCGCAATAGATGTTTGGGTTAGAAAAGAATATTTAAGAGACCATATAGATGGTCACGGTGAATTTGTTAAAGGAGTTTGGGTTTCTGCTAAATCTATTCCTGGAAGAGCATTTTATTTTGAAACATATTTACCAGAATATGGTGCATTGTTTGATAAGTTACCAATTAGTGCTTTTATTGTTAGAGAAAATGATAATGAAGTACCAACATTACCAAATCCAGATTTAGATTTGAAAAACTTACAATTTTGGAATTGTATGGATTGGGGGGTTGTTTCAATACATAAACAATTTATTGGTTCTATGGATTTTGAAGTAAATACTAAAAACTTTGGAACTATCAATGCCACATATATAGCAACATTAGATAACTATCATTCAATTAGTGACGAAGTAGATTGGTCTACATCAGAAAAACCTTCTGAACATAAAAGTTTTAATTTACTTGAATTAGAAAATGGTCAATTTTGTTTATATCCAAATAACAGAATGAGACTAATAGACATTAGTCTATCACCAGAGAAACTTTTGAAACCAGATTTTAAGGTTTCAAGTGTTTATTATTCTGTTGAAAATGAAAATAAATGGGGAAGATTAGGTGACACAGAAGATTATTTTTGGAAAACAGAAAAAGAAAAAGAGGAAATATGAAAGAACTTTTAAGAGAATTATTTTTAATAATGGAAGATAATATATCAGATTCTAAAGAGAGATATGACATTTATCAACAGTTTATTTCACATCTATTTGAAGTTGATAATGAAATTTTAGAATATCTTTTAGATAATAATGAAGAATTTTCTGATGCTTATCAAGATTATGTTGCTGAAATAGAGGCAGAAGAAGAGGAATAAATAATACCATTGATGAAAGGATGGTATTATGTGGTTATATAATAATAAAGATATTACTGAAGATGATATAAAAGGTTATGTTGGTTTTGTTTATCTAATTGAAAATTTAGACAATAATATGTACTATATTGGTAAGAAATCACTAAAAAAAACAAAAGTATATCAGAAGAATAAAAAGAAAAAAAGAATGCTTGTTGAATCGGATTGGAAAGACTATACTGGTTCTAACGACTTACTAAATGAACACATTGAATCTGGTAATAAAATAAGAAAAACAATAATCAGAATGTGTAGGAACAAAACTGAGATGAGTTATTATGAAGCAAAAGAACAATTTTCTCGTGATGTTCTGCTTGATAAAAACTCATATAACCAATGGATAATGGTGAGAGCAAGAAAGTCTAATTTAATGATTGACAAATAGAACTTACCTTGATATAATCTAACTACAATAGGAGATTTAAATGGAACATATCAAAATTGTAGTTAATAGTTCTGGTAAAGGTGATGAGTTATTTGTGTTATTTGAAAAACATACAAATAAGGTTATTTCTGTCAATCAGTATTATAGTATTATTGATAGAACTGAATCTATAACTCAAGATAATGGTTCCTATGGTAGTTTATTGAATATAGCAAGGAAAATTTTAGATGGTAAGTAATTTTATTCGTGTAATAGATTTTATGAATAACTTTGGTCAAGAAGTTAAATATAATCCAGAATTTCCAGATGAAAAAGTTCAGAAACTCAGGATTTCTCTTATTGAAGAAGAGTTAGAAGAGTTGAAAGAAGCAATGGGAAAAGAAGATATGGTTGGAGTTGCTGATGCTCTTACTGATATTCTTTATGTTACATATGGTGCAGGTGCTGCATTTGGCATTGACTTAGATAAATGTTTTGAAGAAGTTCATAGTAGCAATATGTCTAAGCTTGATAGGAATGGACATCCAATCTATCGTAACGACGGAAAGATTCTAAAAGGTCCAGATTATTTTGAACCTAATCTTGAAAAAATTATAGAAAATGGTATACAAAAATATTAGCAATTTACACAATGGAGGATATGACTTGTTATGAAAAATGTAGTTCTATATACAAAATCTGAATGTGTTTTTTGTAATAATGCAAAAGCACTACTAACAATGAATAATATCAAATATACAGAAAAAAATTTAGATAAAGATTTTACTCGTGAAGAAATCAAAGAAAAATATCCTACACAAAAAACTTTTCCTGTAGTTCTTATCAATGAAGAATTTATTGGTGGATATACTGAATTATTTGACCGTTTGCGAGGAAAAAATGAAGTCTAGTGAGATGTATATTAGACAACTTCTTCAAGATAATATTAATGAAATGAAACTTAAAATTAATAATACTAAAAAAAAGATTCAAGATTATAAAAAAGAAATAAAATTTCTGGAAAGTTTGATGAATGACTAAATTTGAATTATATTTCATTGAAAATATCATTCCAATTATTCTTATTGGTAATATGTTTTTATTCATTTCTTGGATGGTAGACGGTCTAGTATATACACCTTTGATAGTTTCACATATCTTAGCAGTATTATATTGTGGTTATAAATTTTTGAATCGAGAAAAAGATGGATGAGTTTGAAGCACAAAAACAAATCTCTGCTGCCTATAATGAAGGTAAAAGAGATGGTATAAACGAAACTAATGAGTTGACAAAAATTCTTAAACAGTTTATTGTGGATGATGTTCATGAATGGACTGCAGATACTTGGGAAAAATTTGATAATTATATGGGAATATATAAAGAACATACAAAAAATACATCAAATGTGTATGATGATTTGCCATCGGATGTAGAACCACAAGGAGTCTATGAAATGAATGAAAACGGTATTCCAAAATGACTTTAATTAAAAATATTTTAATGTTTTTTGGTATTTTTACCTTGACAGTATTAATCTTAAATGGTATATTATTTCTAATATTTGCCATTTGTTATAACAATCCAATTTGTGGATAGGAGTAGAAAATGAACACTACAGGAAAAGTTTTGTTGACAATTGCAGCAGTTGCTGCTATTACTATTGCATTCGGTGTTTCTGCTGTAAGAGCAGGACCAAGTTTTGAATTGAATATTGGTCCTAAAGGATTTGATTTTAGGATTGATAAAAATGATAAACATTGGCAAAGATATCGTCGTAGACAAATTTGTCATCGTAGAGCAAGACGATATTGCTCACATTGGAGAGAAGAATATAAGCATTTTCGTGACAGATGGTATCTGAGGCAATATAAATCTTGTAAAAAAGATTATATGTGGATGTGTAGAAACACATGAAATATGAAGTGTATGTAACTTTAAGAAATGGTATTCTTGATAAAGCAGGTAATGCTGTTACCAAAGTCTTGAATGATAGATATGGTGGAGTAGAATCTGTTCGCATTGGTAAGATTATTCATATTGAATGTAATGAAAAAGATATTGATAAGATTGCCAAAGAAGTTACAAATGAAGTAATGGAAGATTATGAAATAAAGACGTGTAGCTCAATTGGTTAGAGCCATTCGCTCATAACGGATCGGTTGGGGGTTCAAGTCCCTCCACGTCTACCATGGTCTCCTAGCTCAATGGACAAAGCAACTGCCTTCTAAGCAGTAGGTTCCAGGTTCGAGTCCTGGGGAGATCGCCAATATAGGATATATTCAATGACAACATTTCTGATTATATATTCAATAATTGCATTAGTAACAACAGTATCATTGTTGTGTATTTTTACAGTTCATAATGGTTTATTTGTAACAACAAGAAACGAAGTTGTTAAAATTCAATTATGGGCTTGTGTTGGTCTTATTTTGATGGGAATATTTTGGCCAGTGTTTGCTATTCTTGTTTTCATTGGTTGGATTATGGATATGAGAAGATAATGGATGGTATAGTTACAAATCGTAAATATAAACAATTACTTTCACCAAACCCATTTGAAATAGAATACAAAAATGAAATTGTTGATGGTAAAAAACACGTTGTTGGATATATGAGTTGTAAAGAATGTGGTAGATATTTTGGTAAATCTTTATCAACAGATGAAATGGAAGATTGTCATAGTAATTGTATGGTCACAAAATCATTAACGATAACTGCTTGACATTTCCTTATAAAAATGTTATACATAGTATGTCAGTGAGTTACTGACATATTTTCTTGCTTAAACAAAGGAGAAACAAATGACTAAAAACGATCCACTATTTAAAGCTTTCACAGTTGGTTTTGATGAGATGTTTAATCGTGTTCAAAGCTTGAACACAGATTATTCAAAAGCAATGTATTCATTCCCTCCCTATAATATTGTTAAGTTAGACGAAAACAAATATAGGGTTGAAGTGGCAGTTGCTGGTTTCTATAAAAATGAATTGGAAGTTGAAGTGAAGGAAAATACTCTAGTTCTTTCTGGTAAATCTAAGAATGATGAATCAGAAAACTTTGTTCATAAGGGTATTGCCAATCGTGCATTCAAACGATCTTTTGAACTTGCTGATACTGTAGAAGTTCAAAGTTCGGAATTAACTAATGGTATGTTGAAGGTATTTTTAGAAAACATTATTCCAGAAAGTCGTAAACCTAAAAAGGTTGACATTACTGAACCTGTTCCTGAAAAGGAATAGATATATTCTATAAATAGTTAATAGTGAAGAACCTTATTGCCTTTGTAATAAGGTTCTTTTTTTATCAAACGAAAGGTATTAATATGTCTGATATCAAAGAAGGATGGAAGTGTCCTGTTTGTAAGAAAGTATTTGCACCAACACAGAAAATGTGTAAAAAATGTTCCAAAGTAGAATCTACAAATAATCCTGAAGATTCTAAAATATTTCTACAAGATTAATATTGACAAAAGGAATAAAGTAATGTATGATGATAGAGTAAAGTTAACGAATATAAAAATAGTACCTGAAGAAACCATCATACAATGTGCAAAAGATCTTTCCAATGAACAAAGAAATACTTTTGAGGATTTGCTAGATGAAGCATATTATTTTAGGATGGTAGGACTTTCACCTGTTTTTATTACTACATCTAATATGAAGAATTTATTTGTAACTTCTAAAGAAAAACTTAGAAAAGAATATCACTAGAAAGATCTAAATGTCCAAATTCTATACGAATGTTTTCTCTCGGGGGAACAAGGTTTACGTTCGTGGATATGAGAACGGTAAAGCATTTCAAAAATATGAATATTATAAACCATATTTGTTTGTTGATGACAAGGATGGTAACTATAAAACTGTAGATAAAAAACCAGCTTCAAAGATAATGTTTAACAGCATTTCTGAAGCAAGAGAATTTGTCAGCAAATATAAAGATATACAAAATTTCAACTATTATGGGTTGGAGAATTTTCAGTATTTATATATCTATGATAATTATTCTGGTGATGTGCAATATGATCCATCAAAGATGTCTGTTGTATCTCTTGATATTGAATGTATTGCCGATCAAGGATTTCCAGATATACAACTAGCAGATAAAGAAATAACTGCCATCACCATCAGAAAGAATAAATTGAATTTGGTGTTTGGATGTGGTGAGTTTGTAACTGATGATCCCAACACAAAATACTTTAGATGTAAAGATGAGAAAGAACTTCTTTATAAGTTTGTTGATATTTGGAATCGTCCTTTTGTTAAACCAGATATTATAACTGGTTGGAACATAGAGTTTTTTGATATTCCATATCTAATAAACCGTATTCGTAATATCTGTGGTGAAGATCTTGCAAAGAATTTGTCTCCTTGGAGAATGATTAATGAAGGCAAGGTTCATTACAAAGGCAAAGAGAATCAAAATTTTGTTCTGGTGGGAATATCAACACTTGATTATTACCAGTTATATCGTAAGTTTACTTTTGGTAATCAGGAGAGTTATAAACTTGACTATATTGCATCAGTAGAACTTGGTGAGAAGAAAATTGATTATTCTGAATATGGTTCTTTGTTAGAATTGTATAAGAATAATTTTCAAAAGTTTATTGAATATAATATTCACGATGTTGTTCTTGTTGATAGGTTGGAAGAAAAACTTAAGTTTATTGAACAAGTAATGGCACTTGCATATGATGCAAAAGTAAACTTTGTTGATACTCTTACAACAGTTCGTCCTTGGGATGTTATTATTCACAACTACCTATTGGATAGAAAAACAGTTGTACCTAAACTTGTCATAAAAGATAATAATGAAAGTTTGGTTGGTGGTTTTGTGAAAGATCCAAAAGTTGGTATGAGTGAATGGGTTGTATCTTTTGATGTCAACAGTATGTATCCAAATTGTATTATTCAGAATAATATAGGTCCTGAAACAAGAGTAACAAAAAAAGATTTACTTAGTATGTTAAGTGAGTGAATTCTATAAATAGATTAGGATAATAACCACATTTATAGAAAGATTTTAATATGAAAGAATGTTTTGTTTATGGGTTGTACGACCCAAATACAAATGAAATTTTTTATGTAGGAAAAGGATCAGGATATAGAGATAAGTGTCACTTAAAACCTAGTTCTTGGCAAGAACCAAAAAAAACTTGTAATCCTTTTCTTTATTATAAAATAAAAAATCTAATGGAAAATAATACACCACCTGAAACAAAAAAATTAAAAGAAAATTTATCTGAGGAAGAAGCATATCAATATGAAAATGAACTTATAAAAAAGCATGGAAGAAGGTTTTCTGAAGAAAATGGGAAACTTTTTAATATATCAGAATATAAAGGGGGTTCTAACATTGGTATCTCTAAACCATGGACAGATGAAAGATTAAAAAAACATATTGAGCAATCAAGAAAAAAAAGAAAGTATGATCCAGAATATGAAGAACTTTATGATGATTACATAATTCAAAGAAAAACTAGAAAGGAAATAGCAAAAGAAAATGGATGTAGTGAAGTTTTAGTAAAAAAAAGATTATCTGAATTAGGAATATTTAAACCAAAAGAAAAACAATATCCAAAAAAGAGAAAATTTTCTTGTAAAAAATGTCAAAAGATGATATATGTACCAAAATCATGTAATACTAAAAAATATTGTTCTAGAAATTGTTATTTAGAGGATAGATATGGATAAAAAAGAGGCAATAGAATTCTTACTACAGAATATGTCAGAAAATTCTGTTGTCAATGGTGTTACCCCAGAAAGTATATTGAAAAATGATATAGATCCTAGAATATTAGATGCCTGTAAAATATTAAATTTTACGATTACTGCCAATGGAACTTTATATAAAAATGAAAAACAAAGTTTTTTTGGTGAAATAGTTCAAAAAATGTATAACAGTCGTCAAAAATATAAACAAGAAATGATTGAAGCAAAGAAGAAATTTGAAATTTCTAAATCTGTTAAAGATTTAAATGATGTTTCTAAGTTACACAATCTTCAACTGGCAAAAAAAATTCAATTAAATTCTTTGTATGGTGCTATTGCAAATGTTTATTGTAGATGGCACAATTTTCATCACGCAGAATCTATTACTAAGTCTGGGCAACTTTCTATTCGTTGGATTGAAAAACGAATGAATGAGTTTATGAATAAAATGTTAAAGACTGATAATGTTGACTATGTTATAGCATCTGATACAGACTCAATCTATATTGAAATGAAAGAACTTGTAAAACGAATTGATGTAAATGATGATGTCAAGATTGTGTCAGCAATAGATCAATTTTGTGAGCAGAAGATTCAACCATATCTTGACAAATGTTATCAAGAACTTGCTGATTATATGAATGTATATCAGCAGAAGATGTTTATGAAACGTGAAACTATTGCTAATAAAGGCATTTGGAAAGCAAAGAAGATGTATATTCTAAATGCTTGGAATGTTGAAGGTGTTCAATATGATTCACCTAAGTTAAAAATGCAGGGTATTGAAGCAGTTCGTTCATCAACACCACAGGTTTGTAGAGAATATATTCGCAAAGCACTTGAGATTATTATGAATGAAAGCGAAATATCTTTACAAAACTATATCTCACAAATAAGAGAAGAGTATAAAAATCTTCCATTTGACGATATTGCTTTTCCTCGTGGAGCAAATAATGTTGACAAATATTATGATAGAAGTCGCATATATGTGAAAGGAACACCCATTCACATTAAAGCATCTTTGTTGTATAATAATTTGCTGAAAAAGTATGGATTGAGAAATCTACAACCAATAATGAGTGGTGATAAAATTAAGTATTGTTATTTAAAACTACCAAATAAAATACAAGACACCGTAATTTCTAACCTAGATAATTTGCCTGATGAGTTGGGATTAAACCAATATATTGATTATGAAAAACAATTCGATAAATCTTTTATAGAACCACTAAAATCTATTACAAGTATTATTAGGTGGGATTATGAGAAGAAACTAACATTGGAGGATTTTTTTAATGTCTGATGAAGATATCTATGATTTCGGTTTTAGTTTAATGTCTGAAGATGAAATCAAAATAGAAGAAGAGAAACTTAAAAAAGTAGTTGAGAATGAATCGCATAAACTGAATAAAGTAAGAGAAATGATTATGCCGCTTCTCAAAAATTTAATGAAAGAACCACAAAAGGAATATATTTATTGGCCGGATAGAAAAGAAAGAGTAGAACTTTTTATAAAAGAATTAGATAAGTTTATAGATTCACATTGACTGGAGAAAGATATGAGTTTAAAAGACAGGTTGATAAAAAATTCAACTATTGATTACACATCTACCCTTACAGAAAGTAAGATTTACACTAAAAAAGATATGATTCAAACCTCAGTGCCTATGATTAATGTGGCACTTGGTGGTTCTATTGATGGCGGTTTAACTCCTGGTTTAACAATGTTAGCTGGGCCGTCGAAACATTTCAAGACTGGGTTTTCTTTGCTATTAGCATCTGCTTTTCTAAAAAAGTATGAGGATGGTGTTGTTTTATTTTATGATTCAGAGTTTGGAACACCGCAATCATACTTTGAAACATTTGGTATCGATTTGGATTCAGTAATCCATACACCAATCACAGATGTTGAAGAACTAAAACATGATATTATGAAACAGATGAAGGATATTGAACGAGGGGATAAGGTTTTTATTCTTGTAGATTCAATTGGCAATCTTGCTTCAAAGAAAGAAGTTGAAGACGCTCTAGATGGTAAATCTGTTGCTGATATGACAAGAGCAAAACAATTAAAATCTTTGTTTCGTATGGTAACACCACATCTATCATTGAAAGATATTCCAATGACAGTTGTCAATCATACTTATAAAGAAATTGGAATGTTTCCAAAAGATATCGTTGGTGGTGGTACAGGAAGTTATTATTCAGCAGACAATATTTGGATTCTTGGAAGACAACAAGATAAAGATGGTTCTGAGATAGCAGGTTATCATTTCATTATCAATATTGAAAAATCTCGTTATGTAAAAGAAAAGAGTAAAATTCCCATTACTATTTCTTGGGAAGGTGGTATTAATAAATGGTCAGGTTTGTTTGATGTTGCACTTGAAGGAGAATATATTGTAAAACCAAAGAATGGATGGTATGCTCTTGTAGATAGAGAAACTGGAGAAATTCAGGAACCTAATATGAGAGCAAAAGATATTGTGAATAATAAAGAACTTTGGATGAAAATGTTCAAAGAGACAGATTTTTCACAATATATTGAGAAGAAACATAAAGTTGGTTTTTCTAATATTATAGAGAAAGATGAAGTAGAATGAGCATAGAAAGAGTTATTTTTGATAACTTAATCTTTTGATAAAATGAAAGAATAAATGGAAGAGACATGAACATTGATAACATTTTCGTGAACATCTTGGCTCATGATGAACTGAATGTTGATAATACTAATATACTTGATTTTTGTGAAAAACTGCCAAATAATGATTCTGGAAGACAGGTCTCAAATGAAGGCGGATATCAAAGTAATATTTTTGATATGTCAACAACCGAATCTTTACTCGAATTACATAAAAAAATCACAGAACATGTAAATTGGTTACATGATTATATGGGATTAAAAACTTCACTCAAGAAAACCGTAGACCAATGTTGGGTAAATATAAATCCTCCTGGAACTCACAATTCGATGCATACTCATAATGGAGGTGTATTTACAGGAATCTATTATGTTAAGGTTCCAGAGCACTCAGGCAATCTTCAAATGATTACACCGATTGCACCTTTTGATTTCGTCATGAAAGGCGAATACATTGATGTTCCAAACCAATTCAACAATTCTAACATCTTGGTTCAACCGAAAGAGAAACATTTATACATTTTTCCTTGTTGGATTTCCCATCAAGTTCAAACTAATCTGTCAAATGAAACAAGAATCAGTATTGCGTTCGATATTGACATTAGTTAAGAAAGGTAATACTAAATGAGCATAGAAAGAGTTATTTTTGATAACTTAATCTTTAATGAGACTTATGGAAGAAAAGTAATTCCTTTCCTCAAAGAAGAGTATTTCTCTGATAAAAATGAAAAAATTGTATTTAATCTAATTGATGACTATGTAAAAAACTATAATTCTTTTCCAACAAAAGAAGCACTATATATTGACCTTACAAATAAGGAAGGAATCAATGAAGATTCCTTTCAAACTTGTAAAGAAATAGTTGATAATGTTAATAAGCAATATGACACAGACTTGGATTGGTTACTTAACCAAACAGAAAAGTTTTGTCAAGAGAAGTCTGTGTATAATGCTATAATGGAAAGTATTTCTATTTTGGATGATAAAACAGGTAAGAAAACAAAAGGTGCTATTCCAGATATTTTATCAAATGCACTTGCTGTTTCATTTGATTCACATATCGGTCACGACTTTATTGAAAACTACGAGGAACGGTTTGATTTCTATCATCGTAAAGAAGTTAGGGTTGAATTTGATTTAGATTATTTTAATGAAATCACTCGTGGTGGATTACCAAGGAAAACTTTGAACATTGCTCTAGCAGGAACTGGCGTTGGGAAAAGTTTATTTATGTGTCATTGTGCTTCTGCTAATCTGACTGCAGGATTAAATGTACTTTACATTACTATGGAAATGGCAGAAGAAAAGATTGCTGAAAGAATTGATGCCAATTTACTTGATGTTTCTGTTGAAGATTTATCATCACTGCCAAAAAATTCATATGATAAAAAGATGAAACGACTAAAGGAAAAAACAAAGGGTAAGTTGATTATCAAAGAATATCCAACTGCTTGTGCAGGTTCTGGTAATTTTCGCCATCTTTTGAATGAACTTAAAATTAAGAAAAGTTTTGTGCCAGATATTATCTATATTGATTATCTTAATATTTGTTTATCCACAAGGTTGAAATCTAACTCTAATGCAAATTCTTATACTTTTATTAAAGCAATTGCAGAAGAACTACGAGGTCTAGCAGTGGAATACAATGTTCCTATTGTATCTGCAACTCAAACAACTAGAAGTGGATATTCAAATTCTGATTTAGGATTAGAAGATACTTCTGAAAGTTTTGGACTTCCAGCAACTGCAGATTTTATGTTTGCACTTATCTCAACAGAAGAGTTAGAGTCACTTAATCAGATTATGGTTAAACAACTTAAAAATAGATATTCCGACCCAAGTTCTAATCGTAGATTTGTTGTTGGTGTTGATAGAGATAAAATGCGTCTCTATAATGCAGAAGATAATGCACAAGAAGATATTGTTGATGGTCCATTATCACAAAAGAACTTTGATAATAGTCGTTTGAAGGAATTATTCAGTGAAGTATAAAATTGTAAGAAGAAATCGTAAGTACTGTATTTTAGAGCTAGAAACAGATCAAATTATATGTTGTTTTGAGGAACAAGATGGTGCTAGAAAAAGTATGAATCATCTAAATTATGGTGGTGGTTTTGATGGTTGGACTCCAGAGTTTTTAACTTTAAAAGAGTTAAAGTATAAATATACTTAAAAACAATGGAGTATTAAATGCTTTCCTTTAAAGAATATTCTCAATTAAATGAAAGTCCTGATGTTGCTGGTCATATCATTAATCATATAATCAAACATCCTAAACTGAAAGATTTTTCTGATAGAGTTAAAGTTCATAAAAGAGCAGCTAAGCATTGGTGGGAAGAACATGGTCCTGGTATTATAGATGGATATACTGGATCTGCTGCAGCAGATAGAGCGGCACCAGATGTTGGTGGTCCTGCCGTTGTTCATTCTGCTATAACTTCTGCTTTAGAAAGTCGTGTGTTACTTAAAAGCTATGTAAAACATGTAAAAGCTGCTGAAAAAGCACTATCTATAATACAAAATCCAAAAACCCAAGCAAAACAAAAAACATTAGGATTATCAAAATGAGTTATCTAGAAAAAGCAGCAGCATTTAATATTACAGAAGAACTTTTCCACCATTTAGAAAACGAAATTCCATTACATGAAAATCTATTTCGTGTTGGTTCTGAAAAGTACTACGAATTATTTCGTGAAGCAAGAAACCTATACTATGAAGGTTTGATTGACCTAGAAGGAACAGACAAATATCTTATTGAAGAAACAGACATTGGTGAGTTTGCTGAATATGAAGGTCAAATTGTTCCTCTTGATTGTCCTATGATTGAAGATGATGATGAAATAGAAGAAGAAAAGAAAGACCCACCAATTGGAAAGCCAATGAAAGGTGGTCCAAAGAAGTTTTATGTTTATGTAAGAACACCAGATGGTGGTGTAAAGAAAGTCACCTGGGGCGATACAACTGGGTTAAAAGTAAGAATGAACAATCCAGAAGCACGGAAATCATTTGCTGCAAGACATAAGTGTTCACAACAAAAAGACAGAACATCAGCAGCTTACTGGGCTTGTAATACTCCACGATATGCCAAACAACTTGGTTTATCTGGAGGAGGTAACTTTTTTTGGTAGGATAAAAGAATAAGTAAAAAAGGAATCTAAAAATGTATCAATTAGACGAAAAAAGAAAATCTAAAAAAAAAGGACACAATGGTGAAAAGCACAATTGTGCTTCTAAAGTGAAATCTGAAGAATATGGTATTGGAGAATGTATTAAAACTATGCACGCAGAACCAGATGAAAATGGTTATGTTGCTTGGTATGATGTTCTTTTTGAACACGGTATTGAAGAACAAGTTCCAACTGAATTTCTAGAAATTCTTGTTTCAGAATCACACACATAAGGATAAATTAAATGTTATTTTTACTACTAATGGCTATGGGATTTGAACCACAAGAACATCCACATTGGGCAAAAGAAGCATTTGCTGGTGAAAGTGGTTATGTAGAACCAGTGAAAGTTAAGAAAATAAAAGTTAAAAGACATTATGTAAAAAGAAACTATACTGAAGATTGGAAAAAATCAGTATTTGAACCCCAAGACTAATATAATGGAGTTTCTAATATGAAAACATTTAAACGCTTCAATGCAAAATCTAGCAAAAAGGATAAATAACCAATGACGATAATAGAAAAATACAGGACATGGCTTGTTGAAAATGAAAATAACATAATACCATTCGCACCTGCACATGCCATACGCAAACTGACTGACGAAATGGAGAAAGCACACGGCGTTTTCATGGATGGCAATAACAAAAATGATGATGCCAATCAAGATGCTGTTCAACACCTATCTAGAGTGTACAACAAAACAGATCGCAAAGGACGGGAACATATGATAAAACATATGATGCACCCAGACAATAAAGAATTTTTATGGCAATTTAGAGAACATGGACCAAAAAATCATGAATTGACTAGGGCTTTACATCAATAATAGAGATTGTAGAAACTTCGTGTTAGAAACTCGTATTTGAATTGATTTCAATATAACCTTTAAGCAATACCTATATGAGATGCAGACAGCAAAGGTTATGTACATAACGCACAGAGACAAGAGAAGAAATGGTATGGCAGAAGACAAACTAGCAAAAGCGTTGGATATCGCACCAATGACACAAACAATCAACGTTCCGGCCAAAAGGCATGATGTTGATAGTGATGAACAATGGTTTGCTGATTTAGCTCAAAAAATCTGTAATTTGCTAAATAGATAACTATAATGAATCCATACATAGATAATGATGATATAAGAACTTTCTCTGAATCTGTTGATGAAATGGAATTGATTTGGCATCGTGATAGAGAACATAGAAAAGTAACTGTTCTTGAAGGAAGAGATTGGAAACTACAAATGGACAATGAGTTACCAGTTTCCCTTGAAGTAGGTAAAACATATTTTATACCAAAATTGTTCTACCATAGAGTGTTAAAAGGAACAACAGACCTAAAGATTAGGATAGAAGAATGTTAAGTTTTAAACAGTTTATTATTGTAAACGAAGCAGTTTCTGATGTGCATCGACTTGATCGTGGACATAAAACACCGTCTAATTGGGGTCCTGGTGCGAAAACTTATGATTCAAATAAAACTGGAACAGAAAGCGGTGAAACAAATCCTTTGAGTAAGGTTGATCCGAGATACCCAGTCAGAAGGAAGGGTGTATATGCACACGACCAGTTACGAAAAGCTGCTCGTTATGCTGTACCTACAGATTGGATTCACCACGAAAAAGATGGTAATCATATATTGACTCTTCCAGCAAGTGCTAGAAATAGTGGTTGGGAAAAAACCCCTGTAACTCATACTACATTTTCAGGAAGACATTTTGAACATCTACCAGGTCCCGACGAACATATATCAAAGCCAAATTCAGGATTATTACGTCCAAAAACAACGAAAAAAACGACCGCTGGTAGAGTCATCCAGGACAATTTCGAAATTCGTTATGCTCCAGATGACGATTTGCACTCTCATGTTGAAAAATTAAAAGATCAGGGACATCGCATTCATGGGGTGGAAGTCGGACGGAATGGATAAAATGTTAAGTTTTAAGAATTTTTTAACAGAGATTATAAAAAACAAAATAGGTAAAGATGAAAAATTACCACACTCTACAAAATTTGATCCGAAACGTAAGCTTCTTGGATATGAAAGAGAATCAGTAGTAACCAATACTGGCCACCACATTTACACAATGAGAGATCCACAATTTGAAAATGATGAACCTGGATATGTTCATCATATATGGGTTCATCCAGAAACTGGACACACTGACCTTTCAGTTGAAGCTGATACAGAAGTGCATAAGGGTGGAAGAATTACATATAATTCAATTGATACAAGAGGAAGAGAAAGAATACAAGGTTCTCAAAATAACTCACCACCAAATATGGCAGCACATGGATATAATGATTTACATAAACATTTTGCCGTAATCACTAAACACGAAAATCAATCCCCTGGTGCTCAAAAAATTCAAACAAAATTAAGAGAATTGTATCCTGAAACTAATCCTATCTATCATAATACTAAAACTGGTGAATCTTATCCTATATCTCATCTAAGACCTTTTATGAAACCATCAGGCAACAGTAATCAACCACCCTCACTTGCTAGGCATGCTCTTAATACTAGTTTATCTGTCTCTACAGAAGAATTAAGTAAACATGGTAAAAGACAATTAAGATTTAATCGAAGACATCATCTTTTATTACAGGACGAATAATGTTAAGTTTTAAACAATTCACAGAAGAAAATGATGCACACGAACACTTTAAAAATACTATAAAAAATATAGAAGAATTAGGTGTAAAAATAAATGCAACGCATCACGATAACCATATAAAAGTTAATTCTATTATTGTTCCAGAAGAACATAGAAATAAAGAATTAGGCACTAAAGCTATGGAAATGTTGAAAACCCACACAGATAAGTTTGGACACCCAATAAAACTAACTCCTGATACAGCAGTCGGTGGTGGCGAATATAATCCAAAAAATCATAAAAGAATAATGTCTTTTTATGAAAAATTAGGGTTTGAGTCAGAAGACGAAAGAATGGGTCCAGAACACGGAATGATTTATACCAGAACACGGAATGATTTATAAAGGATTAAACAATGAAATATTTGATTGCATCACTTTTTATTCTATTTGCATTTCCTGCACAAGCAGCAGTAAAATGGGTTGATGGACAACCAGTATTCTATACTAAAAAGGTTGTCAAAAAGAAAGTTGTCAAAAAGAAACGATACGTTTCTAAGAAGAGACGATATGTAAAAAGAAAGAAAAAGAATTATATTAAGTTTTCTGGTCGTGTTCAACACGGTAAAGCATCATATTATTGGAAACCTCAGCGTATTGCTTGTTCTCGTATACGAAGATATAATCCAAATCTAATGGTTGCTGCACATAAAACATTAAAATGTGGAACTATGGTTAGAGTTACAAATAAAAGAAATGGTCGTTCTGTAATTGTTAAGATTGATGATAGAGGACCATATATTCGTGGCAGAATAGTTGATTTATCAGTTGCTGCTGCAAAGAAAATTAGAATGAGAAGGGCAGGAGTTGTTCCAGTAAAACTGGAGGTTTTATGACCAAAGACAAAAAGATAATATTC
>Ga0222716_10000674_pt1 | contig 29464 bp, 29 predicted proteins | sample C33_13DmetaG_FD_165044 | JGI IMG/M metagenome (GOLD analysis project Ga0222716, IMG submission 165044) | Estuarine water microbial communities from San Francisco Bay, California, United States - C33_13D | ecosystem: Environmental > Aquatic > Marine > Unclassified | place: USA: California... | reverse complement strand
ATAATTGTGCATTTGTATCAACAGAAAATATTGACGCTGAAATGTCTAAATCATTTGCTTTCCTTATGGATATGTCTATGGTTGGCGTTGGTGTAGGTTTTGATACTAAAGGTGCAGGAAAGATTGCGTCGAGTATTCCAGAAGGATCACCTGAGCTAGTTAGAGTAGAAGATTCTCGTGAGGGATGGGTCGAAGCTATTTCTTGTTTAATTGATTCGTATATGGATGAAGGATCAGCACCAGTACAAATAGATACTAGTGAAGTAAGAGCCTATGGAGAACCTATTGTTGGGTTTGGTGGTGTAGCTTCTGGTCCAGAACCATTGATTCAAGGTTTTAATGGTATCAAAGGTATTCTAGAAGCTAGAGCACGATCGAATAATCCATTAATTACTTCTGTGGATATTACTGATATTATGAATATGATTGGTAAAATTGTAGTAGCTGGTAATGTGCGTAGAACTGCTGAGATTGCATTTGGTGAACCAGATGATACAGCATTTATGCGTATGAAAGATTGGCAACAAGCTGGTGTAGAAACTGGCTCAATAGCTCCACTAGAACTCAAAGACATAAGTGAAGAAGATTATGATACATACAATAATGACTGGGATGCAAGAGGTAAAATTGCAAAACAGTATGAACACTATGAATGGTCATATAAGTTTGGTGGATGGCGTTGGGCGTCTAATAATTCTATCTTTGCAGAAGTAGGTCAAGACTATACAGAAGCAGCTAAATCTATTGCTATTTCTGGAGAGCCAGGATTTGCTTGGTTAGAGAATATGCAGAAGTATAGCCGTATGAAAGATCCTGCAGACTGGAAAGATAGACGAGTCCAAGGCGGTAATCCATGTCTTGAACAATCTCTTGAATCATATGAACTATGTTGCTTAGTAGAAACTTTTCCTGCTAAACATGAAGATTACTGGGATTATCAACGCACACTGAAGTTTGCTTATTTATATGCTAAAACAGTTACTCTTATGTCTACTCATTGGCAAGATACAAATGATGTCATCAAGCGTAATCGTCGTATTGGTGCATCACAAAGTGGTATTCAAGAAGCAATTCTTAAATTTGGTCGCCGTAAATACTTAGATGAATTTTGTGATCAAGCATTTGACTATATTCAGTATGTTGATAAAAAATATTCGGAATGGATGGGTGTACCACTATCAGTAAAGTCTACATCTGTTAAACCATCAGGAACTGTATCACTAGTAGCTGGAGCACTTCCAGGTATTCACTATGCAGAATCAGAGTCTTATTATCGTACAATTAGACTTGCTACCATCTCTCCATTAGTAGAGATTCTTGCTAATGCAGGATATAGAATTGAACCAGCAGTTAGTGATCCTGTTCGTACTGTTGTAGTATATTTTCCTGTATTACATGAAGCAGGAACAGTTGCTAAAACATCTGTATCTATTTGGGAACAGTTTGCTAATGCTGTTGATTTACAACATTACTGGGCTGATAACCAAGTATCTATTACTATCACATTTAAACAAGATGAAGCAGATCAAATTGCTCGTGCGTTGTCTTGTTTTGATTCTCGTCTTAAAGGTGTATCACTATTACCTTTATCAGAACATGGGTATGCACAAGCACCGTATACTCCTGCACCTAGAGAAGAAATTGCCACATATGCAGAATCATTAGGCAATCTTGATTTTACCTTACTGAATCATGAAGGTGATAATCAAGATGCTAACAAGTTCTGTGATGGTGATGCTTGTCTAGTGTAACTTCTCCATGCCAAAAAGTGTGTACTCTCGTAAAGGGAGTATGCACTGGCTGTGGAAGAACTCAAGACGAAATTAGAGAGTGGTTTATAGCCACAGATAATAGAAAATTAGAAATATTAGATAGGATAAAAAATGTATAAAGTAACAGCATATTTTAAAGATCATAAAGTTGCACAAAAATTTTATGATTTATATGATGCTATAGATTACAGAGATAGTGCTGATGCTAACTATCCTATTAAAGTAACATTTGAAAAGGTAAAAGATATGAGAGAATATATTTACGAATCGTGGAATAGCGTTATGGATGCTAATATTAACCCACTTAAGAACATTCCTAACTTACAAGTTAGACATCTAATTATGCAGATTCTTGCGTGGATGTGGGTATCTGTATGCTCTATGTATATGGGTAGTATCATGTTCTGGGGTATTAATGCTATTGCCCACACACTACTACTTGCAGCAATCGTAATCACTGTTGGCACTTTTGATACTGCACGTCGTAACCCTGATGTGTTTAAGCGTATTGATGGTTATAATGGCCGGAGGTTGAATGGCGAGCATGATTGATTTAAATAAATATAAAGAGTTTGTAGACGGTGTAACATCAGAAACGTCTAAGTCATTAAATGATACAAGAGATAGACTTACTGAATTAGAAGATATGGGACTTCCACATCCTTCTAGAATACTTACTGGCGCTATAGGAATTAGTGGAGAAGTTGGTGAGTATAACGAACTAGTTAAAAAACTAATGTTTCATGGTAAACCATTTAATCAAGATTTTAAAGATCGACTAGAAAGTGAACTAGGAGATATTATGTGGTATTGGATTCAAAACTGTTTAGCATTACACTTAGATCCTAATGAAGTGATAGCAAAAAACTTTGAAAAATTAAAAGACCGTCATCCTGATGGAGAGTTTAATCCCCGATATGTGTCTGATTCAGGAGTTAGTATAAGTGGAATATAACTCATTTGAAGAAGTTATGAAATTGATTGATAAAGGAATAGGTAAATAGTTAGAGTAGCCATAACTGGAACATCTAAAGGAATAGGTAAATCTACAAAAACAGCACTAATTAAAAGAGGTGATACAGTTGTATCTATAAATAGATCTAAATTTGATTTAAATGATATTATATCAGTACAATCTATTGATCTTAGTAATATAGATATACTAATAAATAATGCAGGTCATGAATTAGGAATGGGTAAATCTTTTAATGATATGACACAATGTGATATAATTAGTCAAGTTAATGTAAATTTACTTAGTCCTATGTTACTTACTCATCAATTTATTAATCAAAACTGTAAAGGTACTGTAATAAATATTACTAGTGGATGTGTAGAGGATCTAAAAGAGAATACTGCTACGTATTTTACTACTAAAAGTGGTTTAAGTTGTTTTACTAAAGCAGTAGCAAAAGATATGAAACATAGTTTTAGATTTGTAGAAATAGTACCTAGGAGAATAAAAACAAACTTTCATCAAACTAGTAAAGCACCTAATTTATATAATAACGATTATATATTAGATGTAGAAGAAGTATCAAAAGTTATATTATTTGTTATTGATAATCCCTACATAACTAATATCACAGTTAAAGATCCAAGGAGATAAACTATGAAAGCAACTATTTGGAGTACACCCACTTGTAATTTCTGTATTAAAGCTAAAACAACGCTAAACATATTAAAAATTGATTATGAAGAAAAGATAATTGGAAAAGAGTATACCAAAGAGGAATTTTTAGAAGCAGTGCCCAATGCCCGCACTGTTCCACAAATTTTTATTGATGATAAGCATGTAGGAGGCTATAATGAGTTATTAGATTTTTTAGAATCTGATACTAATTAAAGGAGACTCACTACTTGGGTAACGGAAATAATAACGGAAACAACGGCAAGACACAACCACTTAAAAAAGTGAGAATAGACGATCTACTAACATTCTCACCTATTACTGACAATCAAAGAAAAACATATGAAGCATACAGAGAAAATCAACACTTATTACTTCACGGTATAGCAGGAACTGGTAAAACATTTTTATCTCTATATTTGGCCCTAGAAGAAGTATTAGATCCTTCATCAGATTATAATGATATATTTATAGTTAGATCTGTAGTATCTACAAGAGACATAGGATTTTTACCTGGTGATGAGCAAGAAAAGGTGTCCTTATATGAAGCTCCTTACAGATCTGTCTGTGGGGAGCTTTTTGGTATAAAAGATGCTTATGATGCACTAAAACAGCAAAACAATGTAAAGTTTATGAGTACATCTTTTATTAGGGGCATAACTATAAATAACGCTGTAGTAATTGTGGATGAATGTCAGAACTTGAATTTTCATGAACTTGATAGTATAATTACAAGAATAGGTAAAAACAGTAAAATTATATTTTCTGGAGACTATACACAATCTGATCTTACTAAAGAGAATGATAAAAAAGGTATTCAACACTTTATGAGAATCCTTAAATGTCTAAAAGAATTTACTGCTATTGAATTTGGAATTGAGGATATAGTAAGAAGTGACTTTCTTAAACAATATATCATAGCAAAGTATAATATACAAAATGACGGAAACTATTAAAGTATTAATTGATAATATAGATCCTGATAAAGGTGTATTAGGTAATATAATTAAAACAGATCATACACACTATGCTTTACAATCTATATTTCCTAATAAAACAGCTAATGTAGAATATCATGCTTCAGGCAGTTTACACTATATAGGTAAACTAGATAAATATGTGTATCCTATTATTATGCATAATCTAACTTATATTAATTTTATGTTTGCTGTTGGAGACAGTGACTATGACGTAATAGCACTATTACCTAAAGAAGTAAAAAAAGCATACTTTAAAAATAAAGTAACTGTATTAATTGTAATATTTGAACCTTTGGGAGGTACACATACATCTATTGATATAAAAACTTTTGTTAAGATGATAGAGAATAATCCTAGATATAACAATCTATTATTTTTAACTCTACACTATATAGATTCTCCTAATTTTTTATTTATTAATATATTACAAGATCTAATGCAAGATTGGGGCCCATTAGATGGGGAATCAATACGTTATGATAGATTAGAAAACTATGATAATAGACGTTTCTGTTGTTTTCTAATGAATCATGCAGAGACTGAAGAGAGAGATTGGTTGCTAAAATTTTTTATATCAAATGATTTAATAAATAAAGGATTTATCTCTGCCACAAATGATAAATTATTTTTTAATCATTTAGATATAGTAGATACCTTAAATAAATCAGCAATTAATATCATACCTGAAGGTAATTTTGAAAGAAAACTTGACCACTTTATGAGTGAAAAAGTATATAGATGTTTTATTAATAAAAAACCTTTTGTGTATTTAGGGCAGCATCAGTCACTAAAGTATATGAGAAGCTTAGGATATAAAACATTTAGTCCTATCATAAACGAAGATTATGATGAAATGGAGAATGATAAATTAAGATTTATAGAAGTTTGTAGACAAATAAAAATACTAGCAAATAAACCTATAGAAGAGTTTAAAAATGATATGCGTAAGTTAGAAGAAATATGCGAACATAACTATAAATTATTTGTAAGCACTCAAAATGCTGCTATACCTAAGTTAATAAGTAGACTTACTGAATGAAGCAATTAAAAGTATTAATAGATAATATAGACGCAAATACAGGTATTAAAAATAATATACTACCAGCTGTTAGACGTATAGAATTAATACTAGAATCTAGATTTCCAGATTTAGATATAGATTATTATCCCTCTTATTTTGTAGATAAAATAGAAGGTAAATGGATATATCCTGTAGTAATTAGTAGCCTTGGATATATGCATTGGTTATTTCAGTATCAAGCAGGTGGTATACCAGCTGAAATACATCAGAATGATATATTTTCACTAATACCCAAAAAAGTAAAGCAATCTTATGATAAAGGAAATGGTATAATATTAATTTTTATATTTGAGCCATTTCCTATGAATAGTAGTATAGAAAATTTTAAAGATATAATAGAAAGTAGTCCTGTATATAAAAATATAAGAATATGTACTTTACATTATATTAATTCTCCTAATTTTATAATAGGAACTTGTAATAACTATTCGTTAGATAACTATAGCACTAAGGGTAGAAAACATAAAGCTAAGTATTTAGTAGAAGAATCTAATAGACGTTTCTGTTGTTTTTTAATGAACTATCAAGAGTCAGAAGAAAGAAAGAAGTTATTATTATTTTTTAAAAAAAGTGATATGTTATCAAGAGGATTTATTACTGCAAAAAATAAAGGTAAAGAAATTACACAAGATAAATCAAATCTTATCTTTGATGATTTAGATATAGAAGATACATTAAATAAAGTATCACTTAATATTATTCCTGAAGGAGATTTTAATAGCTTAGGAATACCTTATATATCTGAAAAAATTTGTAGATGCTTTAAATATAAAAAACCTTTTATATTTCTAGGTAGACAAGGAACACTAAAATATTTGCACGATATAGGATATAAAACTTTTGATCCCATAATTAATGAAACTTATGATAATATAGAAAACCCAAATAAAAGATTAATGCAAATATTTAGGGAAATTAATAGACTAATTAATAATGATAGTTTTGATGCGCGTATGGAGCAGTTACAAAACATATGCGAATATAATCATAATTTATATAATAAAATAACAGATGAAACTAATAAAAGGCTATATAAGGACATAACTAATGAATAGTATATATAAAAATTTTGATAATGATACGCTAGAATATGATCATGATTGCTATCCTTGGGGTGCATGGGTATTAGAAATAATACAAGAGGTATATCCTTATGTAACCAGTCTTGAAAATATACATAAAGAAGTACCTACAAAAGAATTGATACCCATAACAGATATGGTCCAAAAAAGACTGAGTGCTCCTGATTATTCTAAAAAGTTTGATACTTTTGCAAAAACTTATATAGCACCTTTATTAAATGATAAAAGATATTTAATTAAGAGACGACCGACTCTTAATTTAGTAATACCTAATCAAGAAAGATTAGGTAGAAAACTACCATTTCACCAAGGTATATTCTATAAAAATGGTAGAGGCCAAGGCACTATATGGATGCCATTAACAAGAGCATATGATACTAACTCTATGTATGTAGTATCAACCAGTGAATCAAGAAGAATTACAAAATCATTAATAAACAATCAATGGAGTCAGAAAAAATTTGAGGACGCGTGTTTAGAAACTGCTTATCCAGTAGATTTAGATATAGGACAGGCACACCTATTTCATCAAGAAATATTACACGGTAATGTAAATAATGAAACTACTATTACCAGAATGGCTATAGATTGGCATGTGCTAATAGAAGGAGAAGAGTTTGGGGGCAGACTTCCTGGCGGATTCTTTAGATTACCTAATGATACAGAATATAAGGTAATAGACCATACAAATGATACCTGTATAGGGTATATAGGTAATAACACAGATTATGATAGAGATATTCCTCTTAACTTACAAAGAGATGCATTGCGCACATTTTGTAAAACTAGTAACATACCTAATAACATGATTCAAGTTGAAAATGAGTATCTACATTGGATGCCTATACTAGAAGACCTAATAGTATCTGAAGTAGATGTTATAGTTATGAGTAGTATATATTCTTTACCTGATGAAATAGTTAGAAGAGATAAGTTATTGAATTTAGCGCTAGAAAATAATATTACTATATGGTTTGTTAATGAGGAATTTTGTTTGCATAATGAAGAAGAAAAAGATAAAATTAATACATATTTAAATTTTGGGCATAAACATAAAGGATGGATGCCATGGGAAACATGATTTTAAAAGAAGCTAGTATAGATTATGATATGTCTTTTATATTTGATTTTGATTGGGAACAGTATAAAGACACATCTATTCATAATAATGTCAAAAAACAACAACATGTGCATGATTCGTATGGAGGTTTACCTGTAACTTATACAAGTCATAATACAGTAATTTATCAAAGATTTCTGACTAGAGAAGAAATAGACTATGATATTCTTGGAAACCAAGTAGGAATAGATCTATATACTATATCAGTAATAAAACAAAAACCTGGAAATTGTATACCTTTACATATAGATAGTTTCTACAAACTAAGACAGCAAAAGCTAGATCATATAGGAGATCCTGTTAGAGCTAATATATATGTAGAGGACTGGAAATTAGGACATATACTTCAGTTTGGAAACGAATTAAAATGGAACTGGAAAAAGAATACAGGATGGATATTCAATGAACACGTTCCTCATCTATCAGGCAATTGTGGTATGGAAAATAAATATACACTTCAGCTATCAGGATTTTTAAATTAATGGCAATTAGATATACAAATCTACCAGATAATAAAAGTAAACCTTTTGGTGGGGCATACAGTGTGCATGATAGAGAGCTAACTTCTTATAGAGATGAAACTATAAGAATGTTTACTGTTAATAATAATTATACAGAGAAAAACGCAGAAATAATAAAACAAGAGTTTCTTCAAACATACAAACAATGGATGTTTAGCCATTTTCCAAGAATTAATGGAGTAGAGCAATATACTCATATGTGTTTTACACAAGGAACTACAGAATCTTTTGCACAGTTTTATATTAGATATAGAGATAACCATAGACTAAGAATAGCAAAAGGTGAATATTTCTATAATCAAATGATGAAATCATTATGGTATAGCGATAATTTTGCTTGGTTAGACGATGAACCTATTAAAGAAGGTGATGTAGTATTATTGAGTGTTCCTTTTGCTGATACAGGTGGAGTGCCTAGTAGTCTTGAAAAAATATTATGTGATTGTGATAGACTAAAAGTGCCTGTTATGTTGGATTTAGCATATCTTAATCTAGGAGTAGACATGTCATTTGACTTATCTCATCCTTGTATAGAATATGTAGTGTCATCTCTATCTAAAGTATTTCCTATTGAGAATCATAGAGTAGGTATTAGATTACAAAAAGAACCTTTTGAAGATCAAATATATGTAATAAATGAATATAACTATAATTATATTAATTTACTAAGTGCATATCTTGGTACTGCTATGATGAAGAAATTTCCAGCTAATTATGTATTTGAGAAATACCATAGTAAACAACTTGCGTTTTGTCAAAAACTTGATTTAGTACCTTCCTATTGTGTATATTTTGGTATAGACTATTCTGGACGGTTTAGAGAATATAACAGAGGTGGCAATGGAAATAGACTATGCTTTTCTAGAATATGGGATGGAAGAATGAAATATGACTTGTAATAATGATTGGGATGAGCTAGAAGAAATTATAGTAGGAACTGCTACTTCGTGTAATATACCTATAACTAATATTAGCACTCTTAAATGTCAGTTTCCAGAGTATGAAGAAGAATATATTAAGTCTGTAGTAGGTTATTACCCTAAACAAATTATTGATGAACAAAATGAAGACTTAGAAGTATTAAGTACTACATTAAAAGACTTAGGTGTAAAAGTACATAGACCTGATACTCAATATGCAGAATATAATACACAATCACCTACATGGCATGGTAAAAATTGGCATTATTATTCTCCTAGAGATATGACACTAATTGTTGATAATAAAATAATAGAAACACCTTCACCTATATGGAATAGACAGTTTGAAACATGGGGTTATAGAGAAATATTTACTAAACTCTTTCATGAAGGGTACTCATGGCTAAAAGCTCCTGTTCCTATATTATATGATAGTAACTATAAAGAAGATACAGATGGTGTGCCTGCTTTAAATAATGAAGAGATTTTATTTGAAGCTGCTAACTGTGTGCGAGCTAACGATGATATACTATATCAAATATCTAATACAGGAAATAGGCTTGGTGGAGAATGGTTACAACGTACATTAGGAGATAAATATAAAGTTCATATAGTAGAAGGATTATATTCATACGCACATTTAGATAGTACTATAGTGCCTGTTAGAGAAGGCTTAGTATTATATAACGCAAGTAGAGTCAATCTTGATAACGAACCTGAGATATTTAAATCTTGGGATAAGATTTGGATAAATGAATGTATTGGAGAAACAACAGCACCAGTAGGATTACCTTGGGGAGCCAGTGAGTGGATTGGTATGAACTTTCTGAGTGTAAATCCAAATCTTGCTATTGTAGATAAAAAACAAACAGAAATTCATAAAAAATTAAATGCTATAGGTATTGAGACTATACCATTAGAGTTACGGCATGATAGGCTTCTAGCTGGAGGATTTCATTGTGTAACTTTAGATTTAAAAAGAAAGAGAGCCTCATGATAGATGGCCTACAATAAAAGTAAAGCTAAAGGTTCAGCATACGAACAAAAAATAGCTACACTATTAAGTAAAGAGTTTGATGTAGAGTTCAGAAGAGTTCCGTTATCTGGGGCAATAGACTATTTAAAAGGAGATATATGGACACCTCATGATACTGCATGGTGGCCTTATTGTATTGAGTGTAAACACTATAAAGAGATTCAATGGAATAATCTATTAACTTCTAAGACTACTAATATATTTGGATTCTGGGAACAAGCAGTTCGAGAAGCTGAAGTAATGAAAAAGAAACCTTTATTATTATTTAGATGGGATAGATCTAAAGATTTTGCAGCATACGATGATAATACAGAAGTTGAAGATTATGTAGAGATTTCATCTTTTGGACACAAGTTTAAAATATCTAGATTAGATGACTGGATTAAAGCAGTAAAGAAAGCTGATAAATTACCTAAATATAGGGAAGAGAAGTGACATAGCTATTGCTAACTTGTTTTATATTTGTTATATTTATTTATAAACATAGGAGATAAATATGACTAAATCATGGAATGATCTTGCAGATGTGCAAGAAACTGACTACTCTGACCATAACAATCTACTAATTGTAGATGCTAATAATCTATCATACCGTTGGCTTCGTAGACCAAATCACGCATCTTTTGCAGATGACTTTATTAGAACTATTCAATCACTAGCAAAATCTTATGAAGCAAAACGCACTATTGTATGCTTTGACTTTGGTAAAAGTTATTATAGAATGGAGATGCTAGAAGACTATAAAGGCACACGGACAAAATCTGATGATCCCGATGAAGTAAAACGCTTTGAAGAGTTTTTTGCTGTTCTCAACTCTCTCCCAGACGAACTTGATGATGAGGTAGTAAAGTTTAGAGGTGTAGAAGCTGATGATACTCTTGCATGGATTACCCAGAACCTATCGCAGAACTACAACCATACTTGGGTTGTATCTTCAGATAAAGATTTGCTTCAACTAATAAAAGAGGATGTATCTGTATTTAATATATTCGGACGCAAAGAAGTAACACTAGAATCTTTGCAAGAAGATCTAGAACTTACACCTGCACAGTTTATGATGTCTAGGATCATTGAAGGTGATAAAGGTGATAATATTATAGGTATTGAAGGTATTGGACCTAAACGTGCTCAAGGACTTGCTAAAGAGTATAAAACCTTAGATAACTTACTAGCCGCTTTACCACTAAAAGGTCGGGCTAAATATATTCAAAATCTAAATGCGGGTAAAGAAAGATTGATTAGAAATGAAAATCTAATCAATTTAAAATACTGTACTGATGCTATTCTTGCTGGAAAAGAAGGGGAAGAAGCTCTTGACCGACTATCAGATCTGTGAGATAGATATTGAGAAAAGTTCTACCGCAAAATACTTAGAACAAAATTATAGCTGTGAATGGGGATTCAATCAAGATACTAATCTTGATCCCTTTTTTCATCTAAGAGCATGTATTGTCAGTCCCGTAAAAATTGCAAGTGGTAAAACTATACCTATACCTACTGGTATATATCCTGCATTAAAAAATCCTAATTTTAGAATAGAAGTTAACTCATTTACTGATTTAGTATATGAACAAGGATTAGCTTTAGCTGATGGTATTTCTACCTTTGAATTTACATTCAGGAATGAAATATGGTTATTGATTAAAAATAATTCTGAACAAGCACAGATGATACAGCCAACTCAAAAAATTGCAACTTTCTCTGTAAACTACCGCCCACGAATGGTATTAAATTACGTTGAAGAGATAGAAGATATTGCTTGGAAAAATTCATCAGCGAAAAGTTATATTCAAAAAATTAAAAAGAAAATTAGACCTGAAGTGCATGATGTAAAAAAAGAAAAACATAGAGATCTAGACTATGGTAGAAGTGTTATACAACAGTATATAGATGGAGGTTTTGCTACGCATCAGCTAGATATAAATGAGGCAGAAAAAACTACTAGACAACTAGTAAAAGAAGAAACATTAAAAAATCCTAGAGGAGTCAAACCAAGTGAAAGTTAAATTAATGGGATATACCCAGGTTATGCCAGAAGTCTTTATTGGTATAGACAATCTACAGGACTTTGTAGCATACTGTGCTAGAGTATCAAACCCTACAAATCAAATGAATAGCGATACAGCAGAAAAATTAATTAAATATCTAATTAAACATAAACACTGGTCACCTTTAGAAATGGTATCTGCTACAATGGAAGTTGAGACTACAAGAGATATTGCGCGACAACTTTTACGGCATCGTTCTTTTTCTTTTCAAGAATTTAGCCAACGCTATGCAGATCCTGCTGATATGGGGGATAGTTTTGAATTATCAGAAGCTAGACTTCAAGATACAAAGAATCGTCAAAATAGTATAGAAACTAACGATACAGAATTACAAACTCAATGGAATCTTAAACAATGGGCAGTCATGCAGGAAGCTGAAGAAGCTTATGAATGGGCTATTGAAAATGGTATTGCTAAAGAACAAGCTAGAAAAGTATTACCAGAAGGACTTACTTTATCAAGACTATACGTAAATGGTACTCTTCGTTCTTGGGTTCATTATATTGAACTCCGTAGTGCTAATGGCACACAAAAAGAACATATGGAATTAGCTCAAGCATGTGGGCAGGCTATAGCAGAGGTATTTCCATTAGCTAAGGATCTTTAATGTCTATTGGTTTTCTTACTCAATACTATAGAGGATTAGGGCACTCTCAAAGAATTAAATTTATAGCGGAAAAAACAGCAGAACAACATGAAGTTGTAATCATGGATCAATTGTTTCAACCACCTTTAGAATATAAAGTGCCTCATACAGCTTTTTTAGGTGATTATAAAATACCAGATATTAATAAAGTTTTTCAATTTATACAGCAAGCTCCTATTATAAATTTTCGTATTAATCAATTTATAAAAACTATAGAAAAATATAAGGTTAAAGTATTAGTATGTGAAGGTTTTCCTTTTTGCAGACAACAATTTGCACATGAATATTTTAGGTATCTTGCTGAATGTAAAAAAAGAGGTATAAAGATAGTTATATCTGTAAGAGATTTTCCATGGGATGAACCACATCATAATCAACTACAAGACTGGGTACTTTATACTCAAAATATAGTTTGTAAATATTATGCAGATTCTATATTAGTTCATGGTGATAAAGACATATTGCCTCTTATAAGTGATAGAACTAGATTAGCTAATTCTGTACAAATAATAAAAGATATTGAATCTCTAATTACCTATACAGGATATGTATGCGACGAATCACAGCCTAAACATAACCAAAAAAATAATAATATTTATATTAGCACTGGCTTAAATAAAGATGAGGCAGTAGTTATTTTTAAAAAAATTGCAGAAATAGCACACCACTATCCTGAACATAAGTTTATTATGCCTATAGCTAATAAATATAACTCTATAGGAGGTAGAAAAAATAAAAATATATATCTTGTAGAATATGTGCCTGAACTTAGAAAAAAATTAATAGATTGTGCTGGGTATGTTACTTATGGAGGATACAATGCTACAGTAGAAATATTACAGAGTCAAGTTCCCTCTATAGTAGTTCCTAGACAAAGTGGTAGAAAAATGGAACAATTTGTAAGAGCATTTACTTTTGAGCCTTATGATTTTTTTAAAGTAATAACTATGCAGGAGTTTAGTGGAATAAAGTCAGTACTAGATAAAATAGTTGAAGGATATAAACCTAAGCCTTTTAATTACAATTTACGAGGTACATCTAATACTGCTGATATTTTATCGGAGATATATAATGGATTTTGAGGAAATTGCTAAACAGGAACTTATATGGAGAGACTTAGTTAGTAGAGGTGAGATATTATCTTTACAACTATTAGCAGAGGAAGCTAAAGAGGATCTACAAAAACGAATAGCAGACTTTTTAGTAATAAGAAAAAAGACTATTGAATTAGGCTTAACTACTTTTGAATTTAGAAAAAAAGAATATAGCACTAATGAAGAGACTAGAGATAGAGCTATGAATAGCTGGGCTAATGCTCAAAATGTAAATAAAAGAAGAGCATTATTAGCCTATAGGAAAGCTGAAACAAATGCATGGATATATAAGACTTTATTAGACAAAAAGAAAACATCTTTATTTAAGAAATGTAAAAATTTAGTACTTATAGGATCAGGTATGTATCCTTATTCTATGTTTGATATACAGAAAAAATATAAGCATATACAACAAGTAGGAATTGAGATTGAAGATAAAAGAGCAGCTATAGGACGTGATCTAGTAATAAAATCACCTGCTAAAGATCATATAAATATAGTAACATGTGATGGATATGATTATAATTATGAATATATGTTAGAAGATGATTTAGTATTTATATCTTGTGATGTAGATAATAAAAAATTAATGAATAAGATTATGGAAACGTGTAAGGCGCACATTTTTATATGTGCGCCTTATGAAAAAAGTTGGTTAAGAGCATTACTAAGAACCAATAAGTTGACTAAATCCTCTAATGGAGTTACTTCTTTTTTGGAGTAGTTTTACGTTTTTTAACCTTACGTTTTTTTAGTTTAATAGGTTTTGGTTTTTTAGATGTCTGAAAAACTTCAGGTACGATTGGCATTTGCTTTAACTGTCTTTACCGTTTGAGTAAGGGGATTCTTTACTTCTTTAACTGTAAGTTCACCTCCACCTTTGTAGTAAGCTAAAGTCTTTTGCATCTCTTCAGCATCATACACTTCTCGAAGGCCGTAACGATTGTCACCAATCGTTACGCTTTTTCCTGCTCGAACTGTGGCACCGGAAAGTGACTTAGCCATTCTTAAAACCTGCCTTTTCCACCTGGACCTAGATTCTTATACACTTTATTAGGTGTTTTAGAACTACGTCCACCAATAGTAGCTGGACCTTCTTGCATTTTAGCTCCAAGATTATCAGTAGATTTTGAAGTGTCACTAATAACTGGGCCCATACCCATAGGGTCTGCATACCATTTTACACTACTATTAACTCCACGCTTACTACCTTTAAGGTTAGTTCCGCCTTGTGGAATTAAAGTAGGAGCACTGGGGGGAATCGCAGAATTAACGTATCTACGAGGTGTTCCAGATGCTTCTTTTTTGATCATTGCCATGATTATTTCTCCTTTATAAAATTTTAGTTATTAGCTGACGATAGTTCTTGAAGTGATTGTTTCTGTCATATTACCTGCGTTAGCAGCAGCATATACCAAGTCAGCAGTACCAACAACAACAGCAGGGGCTTGAGTGTCAGCAATAGTAGTCATCCATGCACCGGCCATTGTAGAGCTAATAGCTGTAGTATTAGCATTAGTAGAAAGACCTTTGGTACAGCTTGACCAGATATTTCTAACAACGGTAGCTGGATCACCGCTTGCAACTGTTGACGCTGTCTGGGCATTTTGCACTGCAAAACTACCTCCAGTGATAATACAATCACTTACATGTACACCACAACGTTGTGCTGTAGCTTTCATGTCAACTGCAGGTACAGCTGCTGTACCATTGATGGTAAGACCTGAGATAAAGTTTTCACCTTTAGAAGCTGTGCTTCCGTTGATGGAGCCTGTAAGAATACAAGCATTTTTTCCGCCAATACCTACAATAGTAGTACCATTGAAAGGAAAGTCGGTAGCAGGCCAGACGTGTGTGCCTGGATAGATTTCAAGAGTATTTCCTTCTTCTGAAAATACACTTGTAGGAATGTCTGCTGGTGTTGCAAAGTTAGAGAATGGTCCTCCAACGCTATAAGTAGTTCCGCTCATTTTATTTCTCCTTTAAAGAAAATGTAGCTATTTGCCACATAAATTATTTTTTTCGAGACTTACCTGCGGCATTTAGAGCTATTGCTACTGCTTGCCGTCTTTGAGCCTCTTTCTTAGTTACACCCAATCTTTTCGCTAAAGTGCTAACGCCTTTAGATCGAGCCTTTGAGGGTTTTTTCATTAGCTCTGTTATATTCTTTGAGATAGCCTTTTTAGACTTTCCTTTTTTAAGAGGCATTTTGCATCATAATATAAGATGGAGGAAGCATATCATCATCTAATACTTCTGTTACCTCTTCAAGTTCGTCCATTATATCTTCAACATTAACCTCTGGTCCGCTATCTGAGTATACTAAATAATCTCTAGCACTATTTATATAAGCAGCTGTTGTAGCTAACTTATTAGTCCACCAAGTAGGTAACGAGGCTTCTCCATCTTTAGGAAGTGCTCTAATTATATCTTGAGCATCTTCAATAATTGTCATACACATTCTACGTGATGACGCTACATCAGTGTGTCCATCTTTTTCAATCATTTTTTCTCTATCAAATGCTTTTCTCTCTTGAGGCATTTCTTTTAAGTTATCTTCCCACCAACTAATTTGGGGATCTAATACATTATCATCAATTATTCTTCTAATTCTACGATCATACTCTTCTTCTGTTGGAGGTGCCATACGATTTACAGCATCTATAACAAACTGAACTGTTGCTGCCGCAATCGTTAAACTAGAACATTTACCTGTAACAAGCTGATTTAACTCATCAATCATAATAGTAGGTGATGCTGCTTTAAGTGGTCCAACCATAGATTTTGGCACAGTAAAGTATAAACTACCTTCTACATAAATTTTTGCAGGATAAGGATGTAGTTTATTTGTATTTGAATCTACAATTTTAACTATGTCAAATCCGTCAATATTTTTGTAAGTAACAGAATTTGCTTCACCGTTATCAGGATCTTTCTCAACATACTTAGGAGTGCCAAAAGTATCTATCAACTTTATAACAAAGTCTTTAGGTCCTTCATACTCCCAGTTACCTATGTCTATACCTTTGTATTCCATAGCTTATCCTTTACAAATTAATTCTTACATGTAGAATACTTTAATTTTTTGGTTATGGCAAATTTTTAATCTTAGCATTAGACTAGTTTCCCATTTGATTATCTGAGTCAAAAAATGTTCGCTGCCCTGTTGCTAAGTTTTCTTCTGTTTTTTCAATAGAAGATACTATTTTACCACACTGAGATTTACATAGCTTAAATGACCTATCATACCCTTTTAAGTAATTTTGTAGTTTAGTCCAATAATCATAACTTAAAATCTTTTCTAAAGGCACATGAAGTCCATTGAATAAGTTTTCAAACTTAGGTGGGTAGTAAAAACGAGATTGTTGTTCGTCATAATAATGCCCACCTGTCCAACAACATCTGAATACTAAACCCTCTGGAGAAATATACCATTTTCCCCAATTATCCCATACGCATTTTATAACTCGTTCAGCATTGTCCATATTTTCTTTACTTTTTTTAGAATGAACAAAATTACCTGTTTTAGGGGCAAATACATCTCTTGAAGTTTTAACAGTAGAAAATGTATGAAAACTATGATCTAAAGCCATTTGTCTAGCTTGCTCTACTTGATGTTTATTATGCTCAAATACAATATATTTCCAATGAACCTGTGCCTTACCCGCTTTAATAACTGAGCAAGCATTATTAAATACATCTTCAAACTTAGTATTAATTCTATACTTAGAATGAGTATCAGATAGGCCATCCATATCAAAATTAATAATATCACGATTTGTTAATATATTACCAACATCAGTCCAGTAGTCATGACCATGTATACCACCATTAGTGTGTATTAGAATTCTAGTATCATGCTGTTTAACATATGTTATAATTTCACGAAACTGTTTATTCATTACAGAATCACCAAAATTACCATTAATAACTAACCAATCTAAATTTTTAAGTAACTCAGGATAGAATAACTGTTTAAATTTATCTAGTGATATAGTATATTTTTTATCATTTAAATTAACACGAAGAGGTTTAACTCTATGACAAGCAGGACACTTAGCATTACATCTGAAAGTTAGTTCAGTTGTTAGTTGTCTATATTTTTTCATTAGGTTGGCGGATTCAAAGATATAATCTGCACAGTTAGTCCTGATGGTATGGCTGCATCAGTAAAAGTTACTTTACCAGAGGCAGGAGTATATATGTAGTCAGTAGTTTTGGTCTGTGTAATACCATTTAAACTAACTATAACATTATCAATAGCAATAGGGTTGCTTCCTGGAGGAGTAGCTACAAAAAAGTTATTACTTCCTGTGCCTTCTCCTGTAGCACTTGCTGCAACATTTATAAGTTGTTTAAGACCTAAAGCAACATTTGCTGATACTAAATTAATATTAGCATTAAGCCTAGTAAAAGTTACAAAATCATTAGCAGCAGAAGCTGTAATAGCTATCTTAGAATCAAGTTGTGTTTGTACAGCACTGGTTACGCCATCTAGATAGCCAATCTCTGTAGACGTAACATCTGATATAGCTACCTTACCTGCCCCACTAGATACTACAGCTCTTGAAGCTGTTAAGTCAGAAGTAGTAATAGTAGATACAGCTCCAGCAATATTAGCAACTCTTCTAGCTTCTATACCTACTGCCTCAGTAACAACAGCAGCAGCGTTAGTTACGCCAGCATCTAATTGAGTTTGTATCGCACTAGTAACGCCATCTAAATAGCCAAGTTCTGTGCTAGTAACAGCTGATATAGCAATTTTACCACTACTATCAGAAGCTAAAGCACGGGAAGCTGTTAGATCATCTTTATATACTGTAGATACAGCACCAGATCTATTATCAGTAATAGCAGTATTTAAATCTGCTCCATTATATTTTAGTGTGCCCACTGCTAGATTAGCTAAACCTGTAGGACTAATAACAACATTACTATCAGGATCTCTAGTTTCTGCCATAGTAAATGATTTAGCAGATTCATCATAAAAGAGGGCAGCGTTACCTTCGTTACCCCTATTCATAAGAATACCTATATCAGCACTAGGAGCGCCTGTTGCAGAGTTAGCTAATAATAAAAATCTATCTTGTATAACAGCATTAATAGTATTAGCCGTAACACTGTCACCAAGCACCGTTAAATTACCTTGAATGACTAAATCATCACCCATAGTAACGCCACCAGTAAAGTTTTTAGTACCTGCAAGCACTCCAGCTATATTAGCTTCTGCTGCTACTACATTAGCATGAACAGTGTTAGTATTTGTAACACCTGCGGTAAGTTGAGTTTGAATAGCACTAGTAACACCATCTACATAACCAAGTTCTGTACTAGTAACAGCTGATATAGCTACTTTACCACTACCACTGGAAACAAGCGCTCTAGAAGCTGTTAGATCAGCAGTAGTAATAGTAGATACTGCGCCAGCAATGTTAGCTACTCTTCTTGTTTCTACGTGCACTACATTAGAAGAAACTGTCTGAACATTATTAGTAGTATCATTTATAGCGCCAATTAAACTAGTATACGTTAAGAAATCATTAGCAGCAGAATTTGAAGCCATAGCAGTATTAGCAGATATTATATTAGCTTCTGCTGCTACTACATTGGCATGAACAACATTAATATTAGTTTGTAATATATTTACATTTGTAGTTATACTAGCAGCATTGGCGCTAGCAGCTAAATGTTTAGCTTCAATAGACTTTATCCCATAAAGTCTAGTAGTTAATGAACCATTAGCCATTTTTTCTGCACTAACGGCATTTGACTCTAAAACTGTAGATGTAATACGCGTAAGCGCCATATTCGCTCCTTAACTACTCATCATCTAGTTGCTCAAAGAACTCTGATAAAAAGTCTTTTTGCTTTAAAGTAGTATTCTCAAATTTATTTTTTATTTGTGATGATATAGTATTAGTATTTTTAACATCTTGTGTATCGTCAGAAAGTTCTTCAAAAAATTCAGCTAAAAAGTCTTTCTGCTCTAATGGTTCTGAATCTCCTTCTTCAAAAAATTCTTTTATAAAATCTTCAACCTGTTCATCAATAGTAGGTGGTTTTAGTATTTCATCATAAACCATATTAACACATACTCTTTTAGCTAGGCTTACAATATAGTCAATTGTATCTTGATCTAAAGGTTCTGATTTATCTAACCATTGACGTTCTGTAACAACATTTCTACCACGTTGCTCATAGTAAATTCCTATTATAGTTCCTTTAACTAATTCTTCTATTTTATGTTCTTTTTCAACTAACTTAGCAAAAGGAAAGGCTCTACTAACCATATCATTACTTTTGTCTTCTTCTATAAGTCTATATTCAAAAAATATCTGTTTTTGAAACATCTCATCTATATGAACTTTTATATATTCCATTATTTCCCTCTTATGTTTTAACCATATATCTTGCAACAGCATGTGGAACCACAGCTGTATGTGTGTGGCCACCCACACTAGCAGCGTTCAAAACAGTAACACTACCAGCATCTTTACCACCAGTAGATGCTGTAGTAGTACCTGTAGTTAAACTAGCAGAAGCAGAAGCAGTAGTAATAGTGCCTCCAGAACTAAATGCTCCAGCCCCAACTCCCATAGAAAATACAGAGGATTCACCTATCAAAACTTTACTTTCAAAGTTAGGAACATTAAAAGTAGATGATCCATTACCTGCACCATAAGTAGTACCTATAGCTGCAAATAAAGCTGCATACGTTGTTCTACTCACTCCTTGCCCATTACACTCTAACCAACCAGTAGGAACAGTACCTCCAGTTGCAACAATACTACCCGCAGGTAGTAAAGGAACAGGCACTGTGCCCGAACCTTGAATTGCTGAAGATAATACTATATTTGCAGCCAGAGCAGTATAAGTACCATCTTGTTTTATAACTGCTAAGCCTGTTCTAGCTACAGCGGTTTGTCCCGGCTCATGAGCTAAAGACACATTAGAAGTGCTACTACTATAATTAAAAAGTATAGCAGTATTAGCAGTGGCACTAACTCCTGATATTTGTAATTGAGCATTACCTACTGCGCCAGCTTCAGGATACCATGTTTTACCTCCCCCAGCGGAAAGATCATTAACTCTAAGACCTGCTGTTGTAACCCTACCTCCTGTTAAATTAACACGATCTGTTGTAATACCATTAATAGCAACCATAGTATTTACAATAGAACCGTTTGTAGGAGGTATGCCTACATCAATAAAATCAGCTGCTGTTCTATTATTAGCTGTAACAAGATATAGCCTAGCATTAGCTGCGGTACCACTAGCACTAACTGTAGTAGCTAACTCACCTATCTCATAAGTATGAGCATTAGACATTAAAGGCACAATACCATTTTCATTACGATGGCCTATACCATTTCTAGTAAAATTACCGCCAATTGGAGAAGATTTTTTACTAGTAGAATCAGATACAAATAAAGCATTAACGTTAGAATTAGCAAAATGCATAATAGTGCCATCGGGCACATTAATAGGATCTCCTGATGCAACTATATTTACTGTTGTTGGTGGACTAGAACTTCTAAAATTAGTTAGCAAAGAACGTAAAGAATTATTATATTGAGTACGTGAAGCATTTAATGAAGTACCTGCAGTCGGTTCTATATACGTATTTGAATCTTGTAATGCCATTTAAACTCCTGTTGCCGTCATCATTACAGATAAGGAACCACCTGTTGTGCCTGCTGTTCCATCCCTTTTTAATACTTTATATGTTATAGATGTAGCACTAGCAGCAGTAGTAACCACTGTATGAGGAGCATCTGAGCTAGTATCCCCTAGTAATGCATAACTTATAACAGGTCTACTTAGAAAACCTACACTACTAATATCAATAGTTTTAGTAGTAGCATCGTAAATAGTAGTATCAGTAAAAGTAACTGTATCCTTCTCTATAGTATACCTAAATTTATCAATTGTAAAGTCAAATTCGTCGGGTTGATCATTTTTTAGTATAAATTTTAATTGAAACTGTCTAAGAGTTCTACTACCTGCTTGATAAGTTTGGAAACCATCATTTACAGCACCACCTACAAACTGACTTACGTCCACATTACCATTAGCATAATATAAATCAGCATTTGCTACACTAGTAGTTCTAATTTGAGTTTGAGCTGATATAGCACCTAAAGTTCCAGCAAAAGTATCACCAGAACCAGTATCATTATACTGCTTAAGATTTACCAATTTATAGTTAGAGGCTATACTTGTTATATTAGCAAAAACATTCCCTCCTGTAGAATCACCATTTGCATGATAACTAGCACCCAGTCTAATTTCATCAGCATCTACTAAACCAGCTATTAAAGCATAGGAATTAGAATTTGCATAATCACCTTCGTCTACTGCACCACCAGAGATATATGTTGTAAAGCCACTTGAGTTAAGTGCTGTACTTTGAGTAGCATCCGTAAATATTTCTACTGTAGTATCTGATGCATATTTTGCAAATACCTCTCTATCATTAATTTCAGTCATTCCTAATACATCATGTATAATTACTCTAGTTGCTGTAGTAGCTGTACCTCCAGAGGTGTATGTTGTAAAACCAGAACTATTTGTTCCAGATAATTCAAATGTATTATCACTTTTATTTGCAACTGTTTTAGTAGTTCCATTTAATTCTGTCATCCCACCAATACTTGCAAACTTAACTATATCACCATTAATAAACCCATGATTAGCTGCTGTTACTACAGCTGTAGTTGCTTTTGTTATGCCAGTAATAGAAGCAGGAGGCAGTAGTTTATGATTTGTATCTGTTGTTATCACTGCAGGACTAGCTTTTGTTATCGCACTAATAGAAGTTACATTTCCAGTATATTGTCCATCATTCCATATAGCAAATACACTACCTGCTTCACTACCAGTCATCCAAGTTTCGTTATTAGAGTCATATCTAGGACTTACTACATCAGTATTACTAAATCCTAATACATGACCGATTCCACCAAATTGAACTTCTTTTAAAACACCGCTAGTACCTGATACTTCTGTTACACCAGATAGATAAGTTGTTTTACCGTCAGTCCAAGCTAATTCTACAGCTTGTGTAGCCTCAATATCAACAAACACAGAACCAACGACTACAGATCCAAAATCTCTAATCTGAGTTATATACTCTCCCGAGGCTGCAGCTAATAAATCGGTAGCAGATGCAGTAGCTGACCAACCGCTAGAAGTTCCATTTGCATTATCTACAGTGCTAGAGTTAAAAGTAGAATCAGGTAGGCTAAAAGCTAATCCACCTGTATTAGAGTCTGTAAAAGAAGGATAATTAGATTCTCCAGCATTTGTATTTGTTATATTAGTAAAATTAGTACTAGGATCATCTTCGTTATAAGCAGCTACAACAGTGCTACGTATAGGACGAGAAGTTTGTAAAGTAATAATTTGAACATCATCACTAAAATTACCGCTAGTATCTCTAGTTCTAGCGAAATAAGTGAACTCTCCAAAAGTATCAATAGGAATTGATTTTCTAGCCGTGCCCGCAGATACAGTAACTAAATCATCTGCTAAAACAAAATTATTTAAGTTCTGAGTATCAGTGCCTGGAGAAATATTGCCTGGAAGTCTTTTTATAACCACTTCTTTTAAGTCGATATCTGCAAGTTCTCCATCTACAGTACGCACATAAGACCATAGTAAAGTAATTTGATCAGTTTGTTGTCCACCAGTAAAATTAAATATATTTGCAGGTTTAGCAGTTTTACCTATAATATTTTTAGTTACCGTAGCTGTTATTCCTCTTATATCTTTATTTAAAGGAATAACTCTAAATACTATATTTTTAGCACCACTAGTAGGCCCTCTATTCACACCGTTTACAGTAAACCTAATTTTACCATCGTCATCTACACCAGTGGCAGGCACTTTTACTGTATTAAATGATGTTAAATCTGTACCTCCGTCATTAGAACCCACGTTCTCTACAGCATCTAATTTATAAGATATTTCATAGTCTGTTACTTCTTGCTGGAGTATATGAGTAAATTCTACGGTAACACGCACAGAAACCCCACCTGTTTGTTCACGATATAAAGACTCTACAATATTAATATTTTCTACTTTTTGTATAGGTATATCTTGTATATTTAAAGATTTAGTATTAAAAGCACTAAGTCTTCCTCCCCTACTTCTATTTCTAGCTCTTACGGTAGTTGTACCTGTACCTAAATCTTTTATAGTTTGTTCTTCAGTTAAAAATGCAGATTCAAAGGAACTACCTGTGTCTAGCTGATATACTCTATTATTAGCCAAGTGAAACTTACCAGGAAACGCGCTAGTATCATAGTCAAATGTGCCTGTGCCTCCACTTACATTACCTATAGATCCTAAAGGGTTGGGAGAGATATTGGTAAATTCTAGTCCTCCTAAATTAGCTTTAGGAGTTGTAGCAGTATGTATTCTGTATATATAGTTAGCAGTTAGTGCTGCATTATATTTAGGAGAAGCTGGATCATAACTAGTAGTAGCTACACTAAATACATTAGCATGAGAAGACTGGACATTATCACCTATTTCAAATACAGGCACATTATAGTAATCTACTTCTGCTCTGAAAGCAGAGTCTGTAGCAGTAGTAGTATAAACTATATTAGCATTTGTAGAGTTATCTGTATGGTTAACAACATATTGTCCACTAGATTTTTCTAAACCATCTACAAAAAATCTAACAAATTCTGCTTCTCTGGGTCTTAACGGTAAGTCAATAATAGTTGCAGTACTAGCTGTTAGCGCTCCAGTTTTTACATACGTAGTCTCATAACCTTTTACATAAAAACTATTATTAGAGTAATGTCTAGAATCTAAAAGTTGGTTTATACTAACATAAAAAGGAACGTCAGGAATTTTATTTACTAAAGTTACTCCTTCCGTACTTTTATTTGCAATTTTTACTTTATCCGTTGCAAGAGTATATCCTGTTATAGGTTGGCTAAGTTCTGTAACGGTACCTGCAAAACCTACAAAATTTAGTAGACCTTGAGTAGATTCTTTTTCCTTAATAGGTATAGTAAGATGATCACTACCTTTTAATCCTCCAAAAACAGCTGTGTCATTAGCATCTAATACATCAGTAACAAAATTTTCATCAAATACCTGAGTAAAACCTTGTAAGGTAAATTCTACATTACCATTCAGAGTGCCACTAGCAGTATCTACTACATTAACAGCAGTACATAGTAGTTTTATCTCGCCTATAGGACTAGAAAATCCATTTTTACCTGTTAAACTTGCAGGATTTACTTCTCCTACAAGAGCAGCAGCATTATCTACAGTTATACTTTGCCCACTAGATCCCGATAATTTAGCATTAGATACTAATACACCTTGAAAAGGTTTTGATATTTCGTAGTCGGTAGCATAGGTTATTCCATAACCAGTTCTTTCAGTAGAAGTCTCTAATAATCCATCAATTACTATAGATCCATCTATACGTCTTCTAACACTTTTAAGAAATTTAAAGCTAGGAACAGGAGGAACACTTAGGCTAGATTGAATATCTGTATAAGCAGTAGGCTTATAATCAATAAACTTATCAGAATCTACATACACATTAGAAATATATTCAACACTTGCTACTTTAACTTCATTAGTATCTGTTTGTCTGTCTATTTGAGTTACTTTAAATAGTTTATCACTCTTTGCACGATAAATATCACCCTCTGCCTCTATTTCACCAAAAGTCCATAAGTCTCCTTTTGAAGGAGCACTGTTAGAAGTAAAGGCTGTATAAGCATCCCATACCCTAGTAATAGGGTTATATCTTTTAACAGGATTTAGTATACCTTCATCAAATCCGCTAGTTACTGCATCTGTAGTAGATAAGGCAAATTTAGTATTAGATACTATATAAGTGTCAATTCTATCATCTTTTAATTTTATAACTCTAAGAACCAGAGGACCAGTATTAGCAGTGAAATTAGTAGAAGCTAATGAAGGTACTGTATAATGTTCTATAAATACATTAGTATTACTTGACTGAACAGGAGAATCTGTTTTAATTTTACCACCATAACCATAAGCTACGCCTGTTGCTTGTTGCGAAACTGCAATAACATCTCCAGGTGCTAATTGTAATGCATCAGTGCTTGTAGTAAAGTTAGCAGTTCTTTTTAAATATCTTGAAGAAGCAATGTGATATTGCGCATACCTAAGAGCTTGACTACGCCTAGTAACTCCTGGAACATCTAAAGATTCTATATTTTCTATTTCAGTTTTTGAAATACCGTCATTACTACCTAACTGGTCTACACGCACTGTTTCTCTTTTATAGTGATTACTAGGATCGATATAGCTTACATCAACGCCTGTTAGAACTTCACTTTCTTTATTACCTCCTATTATAAAAGAACTTTCTTTTATATTAGTTTCGTTAAACACCATAACAGGTGTTTCATCAGGAAGATCACATGCTAAAGTTACCTTACCATGAGCATATATTATAGCTCCTCTAAAACTAGCAGCTAGTGAATTAAGTGTATCAAATGATTGTTTTTGATCAGCAATTAAAGTATCTAAAGTAAATCTTCGTTCTCTAATCTTTGTTCCTTGTGCAATACCTAATTGATTTTCCCTAGTAGCAGTAAAAGTATTTCTAGGTTTACTCCTAAAAGTACCGTCAGCAATACCATCTACTCCTACAAAATTACCTGTTGTAACATCACAAGCGTCACAGAATTGAGCTATCTGATAAAATCTATACTTATCAATATTACCTTCTGGTAGTCCTAATCCATATGTTTTATTTGTTAATATATCGTATATAATCCATACAGGATTTTGAGACCAAGAGTATACAAAACTACCATCCCAAGTACCCCGATAAATATTAATAGTAGCACTAGTTTGAACAGAAGAACCAGATTGTTGTAAAAAATAACCAGCAGTTGCAGGACTATTATCACCTGTAGCAGGACACTCTATCATTCTCCAATCTATTTCTCCACTAGCTAGAGTAGGTTGATTATAGTTAGAGGGAACTTTATGCACCAATCCTTTTACCAAAGTAGTAAAAGTAGGAATACCATTATGCTCATCAGTAGCTTTTAAGGCAAAACCTATGTGTGCAGTTCTTGGGTATGCTTGAGGTGAGTTTTCAATCTCATTCCAAGAAATTAATCTAATATCATCAGTAGTACCAGAACTAGAAGAGTCACTAGATGTTTTTCTTACTGAAAATCTATAGCCATTCGTGCTTTTACTGGCTTCAGGTATTTGTACCTTTATCATAAATTTAAAAGCAACAGTGGTTTTACCAGAAACACTTCTTGATGCACTAGCAATTATAGTTGTGCCTGTGCTATCAAAAACATCAATAGCTACAGATAAACTATGACTTAGCACATCGCCTTTATCTGTAATTCTTTGTAAAGATGATATAGTAAATGTAAACTCTATAGCATCCCAATCTTTAGAAGAAGTTTCTTGTAAAGTAACTCCAGAAGCAGGTATACCACTACTACCGCTTTTAAGACTGACAGGAGATGCAAAATTTTGAGGAGTAGTTACAGTTTCTCCAAATACATCTAATCTACCTTGTGTTGTGGTTCCTGTAGCAGATAAAGTTTTAAATTTACTAGTATTTTCAAGACCATTACCATCTAAGTTAACTAAATCATCAATAGAGTTATCTGCAAGTTCTATATCTTGAGCACCATTAGGATTAATTCTATATACTGGTCCTTCACCCAGTCCAACAACTACAAAAAGGATGTCTGTAGAAAATAAACTTTGAGGATTTTCTATAGGAGTATAAGGTTCTTGACTACCTCCACCTTTACCACCTTTTGCTCCTTGTATTATAGGAACAAGAGTATTATCATAGTTTGTAAAATTTCTATACGCCATCGAACTGTGCTCCTACGCTGATCGGATCACCACTACCATGACTAATAGAACTTATATAACCACTTAAAAATTGACCACCTACTCTATGTTGTCCATATATTAAAGCTATAGGAGTGCCACTTTCAGAGCTATTAGTAAGACTTCCGAACATTCCATTATCTCTTACACTAGATTCAGTTGTTTTTTGTTGTTGTTTAACTTGAGGAGATTTAGTAAACATTGCACCTAATATAGACATACCAATATTTAAACCCATAGTTTGCATAAAACTTAATCCCCCAGCACCCGCAGTGCCTAGTCCCGCAATAGCTGTTTTAGCACTTAGTAATAGAGCTTGGCCACCAGGAGTCATAGCAAGAGCTACCAGAGCAAATATCATAAACATTTTTCTACCAGATCCACCACCCCCGCCACAGATACTAGGAACTAGATGTATGGTCTCTCCTTCTTTAAAATGTTTAATCTCTAGCATATCCTCAGTAATTTCTTTTAGATTAGAATCTACTAATGAAAATGATTCATCAGATTCTCCTGAACCAATTTGCACTATATACTTAGAGAATTTAGGATGTACTCCTTTAAGATAATGAATAATATCCATACCGACATATGCATCAAAAGAATATATTTTTTGTTCAAAGAACTTATTATATGCTGAATGTATTTTAAGATTAATTAACAAGATGTTCTTCCTTAAACTCATCAAAAATGAGTGCGTCTACATTATAGTCTAACCAATATATAAAAAATTTATTATTAAAACCTACTAAAAATTTATATTCTTGAAAAGCTGCGCTTACTTTATCTTCTCTACTAGGTATAGGATTTTCATCACCTGGGTGAGAGTGAAAAATACCCCATATATTGTCATCGTATTGTACTAAAGCAGCTGGATCTAATATAAAAGTATCTTTTGGGTAGGGAGATGTATTTATACAGGGCACATAAATAAAATCGTTAGTTATAATTCCTACACATTCTCTAGGATAGTCTCTTAAAGCATGTGCGTTCATATCTTCTTTTAATTTTATAAATCTTTCCATCTATATATCCCTGTTGTATATTGTTTATAGTATTTACCGTATGGTGCAACCCAACTTTTATGTTTTATCATAGTCTGTAACATTTTGTTTCTATCAACATACAAAGAACAATGATTAGTTACGTTCGTAGCACCTAGACTCATAGTTATAATATCATAAAGTTTAGGTTCCTTAACTTTTCTCCAACCATAAGTATCAGTATCGGCACCTCCTATCTCAAAATATCGTTCATGCGTCTTACTATACCAATCTTCATCAACAATCTTACAAAAATGATCACTAGTATACGGTATATCTATACCTAATTCATTTAGATACACTAATTTACAGAGATTAAAACAATCAATCCCAGTCTCTGCATTATTACCTAAATGTAAATATGGAAAATCTTTATATTTATTATACCAAGCTGTCATGTCTATAAATCGAATGTATAGTCTCTACCCAATAATCTGATAGAGTCTCCACACGCGAAATTCCCCCTTCTTCGATGTGTAACATTTTGGATGGCATTAAGTACATTCCAAAATGTATTACTAAATTTGTTTTTTCTGACTTAAATGCTATTACATCATAATCTTTAGCGTTTGTCAAACTTACTTTTTTAGCACATTGAGCTGCCCAA